>RCMY010000218.1_pt1 | contig 53673 bp, 38 predicted proteins | sample 2041341 | NCBI WGS metagenome assembly RCMY01 (sample SAMN09708234, study PRJNA481090) | Marine sediment metagenome, whole genome shotgun sequencing project.
ACTCAAAGGAATTGACGGGGGCCCGCACAAGCAGCGGAGCATGTGGCTTAATTCGAAGCAACGCGAAGAACCTTACCAGGGCTTGACATTCAGGTGAAGCGGCGGAAACGTCGTGGCCGAGAGGAGCCTGAACAGGTGGTGCATGGCTGTCGTCAGCTCGTGTCGTGAGATGTTGGGTTAAGTCCCGCAACGAGCGCAACCCTCGTCGCATGTTGCCAGCGGTTCGGCCGGGCACCCATGCGAGACCGCCGGCGTTAAGCCGGAGGAAGGTGGGGACGACGTCAAGTCATCATGCCCCTTATGTCCTGGGCTGCACACGTGCTACAATGGTCGGCACAATGGGCTGCCAGCCCGCGAGGGCGAGCGAATCCCTAAAGCCGGCCCCAGTTCGGATTGGAGGCTGCAACCCGCCTCCATGAAGTCGGAGTTGCTAGTAATCGCGGATCAGCACGCCGCGGTGAATGCGTTCCCGGGCCTTGTACACACCGCCCGTCACACCACCCGAGTCGATTGCACCCGAAGTCGCCGGCCCAACCCGCAAGGGAGGGAGGCGCCGAAGGTGTGGTTGGTAAGGGGGGTGAAGTCGTAACAAGGTAGCCGTACGAGAACGTGCGGCTGGATCACCTCCTTTCTAGGGAGAATCACCTCTTCTGGAAGAAGACTTAACGACGAGTGGTTCCCGTCTAATTCCCGCTGATGTCAGCCTTTGCCGCGCGAGAGCGCTCAGTATCCGGTCTCGAGGGCTCGTCCCTCGCCGTACCTTGAGAGCTGCATAGCGTGACAAAATCGATTTTCTTCAATGAAGATCGCATCTGATCGCAAGCCGGCGCGAGAGCGCCGGAGTGCAAGTATGTTCGAACCATCGAGAAGAAGATGGTAAGGGCACACGGTGGATGCCTTGGCACAGGAAGCCGACGAAGGACGTGATAAGCTGCGATAAGCCGCGGTGAGGGGCACATACCCTCTGATCCGCGGATCTCCGAATGGGCAAACCCAGCGGGGGTCATTCCCCGCTATCCAGCGCTGAACACATAGGCGCGAGGAAGGCAACCGGGGGAACTGAAACATCTAAGTACCCCGAGGAAAAGAAATCAAACGAGATTCCCCTAGTAGTGGCGAGCGAACGGGGACCTAGGTCAAACCGCCAGCCGCTTCGGCGCTGGCGGGGTTGTAGGGCCGGACATTGTGCAGTTACAAAACCTCGTGGAAGCGGAACGGCCTGGGAAGGCCGGCGAGACAGGGTTAGAGCCCCGTACGCGAATCCGCGAGGACTGCCGCCCGGTACCTGAGTACTGCCGGACACGTGAAACCCGGTGGGAACCCGGGGGGACCACCCTCCAAACCTAAATACTCTCCTGTGACCGATAGTGAACCAGTACCGTGAGGGAAAGGTGAAAAGCACCCCGAGAGGGGAGTGAAATAGTACCTGAAACCGTGTGCCTACAAGCAGTCGGAGCAGGCCTTGTGCCTGTGACGGCGTGCCTTTTGTAGAATGAGCCAGCGAGTTACGGCGTGTGGCGAGGTTAAGCTAGCAAGCGAGCCGCAGCGAGAGCGAGTCTGAACAGGGCGTTCAGTCGCACACCGTAGACGCGAAGCCAGGTGAGCTATCCATGAGCAGGCTGAAGCGGGGGTAAGACCCCGTGGAGGGCCGAACCCACTTAGGTTGAAAACTGAGGGGATGACTTGTGGATAGGAGTGAAAGGCCTATCAAACCTGGAGATATCTCGTTCTCCCCGAAATAGCTTTAGGGCTAGCCTCGGACGTTTACCCTCGGGGGTAGAGCACTGAATGATTGCGGGGGCCTCACCGCCTACCAAGATCAATCAAACTCCGAATACCGTGGGTCCAGAGTCCGGGAGTCAGAATATGTGGGCTAAGCCGTGTATTCAAAAGGGAAACAGCCCAGACCGCCCGCTAAGGTCCCCAAATCCATGCTAAGTGGCAAAGGATGTGCGTTTGCTCAGACAACCAGGATGTTGGCTTAGAAGCAGCCATTCATTCAAAGAGTGCGTAATAGCTCACTGGTCGAGTGGACATGCGCCGACAATATACGGGGCTAAGCATGGTACCGAAGCGGCGGACTAGTTTTTACTAGTGGTAGGGGAGCTTTCTGTCCGCGGCGAAGCAGTGGGACAACCCGCTGTGGAGCGGCCAGAAGAGAGAATGCTGGCATGAGTAACGAGAGGGGCGTGAAAAACGCCCCCGCCGTACACCCAAGGTTTCCTGGGCAAGGCTAATCCTCCCAGGGTCAGTCGGGAGCTAAGGCGAGGCCGGAAGGCGTAGCCGATGCACAGCAGGTAGACATTCCTGCACCCCCGAAAGGGCGTCATCACCGATGGGGCAACGGAGAAGGGTAGCTAGACGGGGTTCTGGACGTCCCCGCGATGGCACGTAGGCCGGAGGGCAGTGAAACGCGCCCCCCGCGAAGGCTGAGGTGCCGGACGAAGCGACTGAGTGAAGCTAGTGAGCCCATACTTCCAAGAAAAACCTCTAGGGAGCCCTGAGGGGCCCGTACCGCAAACCGACACAGGTGGGTGGGTAGAGCATACCAAGGCGATCGGGAGAACTATGGTTAAGGAACTCGGCAAAATTACCCCGTAACTTCGGAAGAAGGGGTGCTGCCTCGGGTGGAGGGACTTGCTCCCCGAGCCTGGGGTGGCCACAGTAAATAGGCCCAAGCGACTGTTTATCAAAAACACAGGACTCTGCTGAAGTCGTAAGACGACGTATAGGGTCTGACGCCTGCCCGGTGCCGGAAGGTCACGAGGAGCTGTCAGCGCAAGCGAAGCAGCGAATCTAAGCCCCGGTAAACGGCGGCCGTAACTATAACGGTCCTAAGGTAGCGAAATTCCTTGTCGGGTAAGTTCCGACCTGCACGAAAGGCGTAACGATTTGGGCGCTGTCTCGACCATAGACCCGGTGAAATTGCACTAGTCGTGAAGATGCGACTTACCCGCGGTAGGACGGAAAGACCCCGTGAACCTTTACTGCAGCTTGACATTGGCTGCCGGTTCGTCGTGTAGAGGATAGGTGGGAGACGCTGAACCAGGGACGCCAGTCTCTGGGGAGTCACCCTTGGAATACCACCCTCGACGTTCTGGCAGCCTAACCCGCGACCGTCATCCGGCGTGGGGACCGTGTCAGGTGGGTAGTTTGACTGGGGCGGTCGCCTCCTAAAATGTAACGGAGGCGCACGTAAGGTCTGCTCAGGATGGTCGGCAACCATCCTTTTGAGTGCAAGAGCATAAGCAGGCTTGACTGCGAGGCTTACAAGCCGAGCAGGTGGGAAACCAGGTTCTAGTGATCCGGCGGCTCAGAGTGGAATGGCCGTCGCTCAACGGATAAAAGGTACTCCGGGGATAACAGGCTGATCTTCCCCAAGAGTCCACATCGACGGGAAGGTTTGGCACCTCGATGTCGGCTCATCGCATCCTGGGGCTGGAGCAGGTCCCAAGGGTATGGCCGTTCGCCATTTAAAGCGGTACGCGAGCTGGGTTCAGAACGTCGTGAGACAGTTCGGTCCCTATCCACCGTGGGCGCAGGAGATTTGAGGGAGGCTGCCCCTAGTACGAGAGGACCAGGGTGGACGGACCTCCGGTGTACGGGTTGTCAACCAATGGCATTGCCCGGTAGCTGTGTCCGGTCGGGATAACCGCTGAAAGCATCTAAGCGGGAAGCCCATCCCAAGATGAGATCTCCCTTCGGTAAGACCCCTTGTAGACTACGAGGAGATAGGCCGCAGGTGTAAGCGCCAACAGGCGTTCAGCCGAGCGGTACTAATCGGTCGAGCTCTTCTTCTCATACTTTTTCGAGCATGCGGAGTCGGGTGCGGTCTGGCTGGAGGGACTCGGTTGCGTCGCGCTGTGCGGCCCCCAGGGCACGGCGAAAGGCCGCCCTGGAAGAGAATGCCCCTTGTTGGTCAGCGACCATGGCGGGGGAGGTACACCTGGTCCCATTCCGAACCCAGAAGTTAAGCCCCCTAGCGCCGATGGTACTGCGGAGTCAGTCCGTGGGAGAGCAGGACGTCGCTGACCAACAAGGGGCATTTTTCGGTCCCGGAGGGCCCCCGTCGCGAGAGCGGCGGGGGCCCTCCGCCGTATCGGGGGATGACGCCATTTCGCCGCTCACCGAACATGACAATGTAACAAATGTGTTACGCTTTCTGACACACACATCGAAATACGTCGGAAAATACCTAATTAGATGCGCATTATCTTACATAATCCCATAATAGAGTCCCCGAAAACTTTCCAAAAGCATCCAAAGAGATGGTAGCTTCGTTTTATTCCGGAGCTGTCGTTGTTGTCATGGGGCTGATTGGTATCAGCCCCGCGATTGGAGGCTGATGATGAAAGACGTAGAGTCAGTTCAAGGTTTGGGCCAGGTGACGTCTTCGTTTCTCGATGGCCGGAGTCGTCTCCACTCGCTTATGGACCATGAGGACGGTCGGCATACGATATTCGCGATTGTCGCCGAGCCCGGCATGGGAAAGACCTCGCTTCTGGAATGCGCCGTAGATCGAGCTAAGTCGGAGGGATATGCGACTTACCTGCTTCGCCTTGAGGGCTGGAGTACGGAGGATGCGGCTACGAGAATCGTGCGAACCGCATGCGAGGCGGTTCGGGCACGTTCTGCGGGAAACGTTCTGGTGGCAATCGATGACGTTCCTCCTGCGGACGAGTCCGTGGTGCGTCGCGAGGCTCGAGCGATTAATCGTATGTCAGGGGCAGGCTGCATCGTGCTTATTGGCATGGTGCCCGAATCCGAGCAGCTTCTTGAGCCGCTCGGCGGGTATTGCCGACTGACTTCTTCTGATTTGCTCTGCGTGGATCGCGCGTGTGCATATCATCGTTCAGGCCTCTCCTCCGTGGCCGATCTCACGGGCGGGATTCCCGCTCTCGTTGCTTCGCTCAGACCTGGTTGCGGAGATGCCCTGGTCGGTGCCGAGGGCATTCCGACCTCGTACTATGATGCGCTTGAAGCTCTCGTGCGGAGCTCAATGAGAACGACTCTCATGTCGGAGGAGATCAACGTACGGTTGGCAATGCTTCTGCTTGCGCGCGGAGACTTTGATGACCTGAGCTGGATACTCGGGGAAGAGTCCCTCGAGTTAGTGGAGGACCTCGAGGGGATGGCTCCTTTCTTCGGAGTCGTATCAGACGCTCGTACCTTCTCATGCCCCGGAATGTCGGGCTCCTTTGCGCTCGGTGTCTGTTCGAGACAGCTCCAAGTACTGTGTGGAGAAAGGCCGCACGTGGCCGCATTGGCGGCTGACGTGCTTGCTGCGCGAGGGGACTATGCGAGAGCTGCCTCGGTTTGCTCCCTGGCTCGTGACTCCGAGTCGCTCATCGTAATCGAGCGTTGGGGCACCGAAATGCTCGACGTGGGCAGAGCGGACCTCGTCTCCCGTGCGATTGCGGCTGACGGTTCGGGCGCGCGGGGTTCTGCTCAACGCGAGATGCTCGCCTCTGCACTCTCGGCGCTGCGCGACAAGCATCCTGCGATGGCAGACACACCCGACGCGATTGACTTCGAGACGTCTGACCGAGAGGTTGCCAATTCGGTACTGCTCAGCATGACTCGAAAGGGCATGCGCGGCGTGAGGCCACATCTCACCGATGAGATTGTCAACTCGTCCTCGCTCGATCGTCTCGTGCTTCACCTCAGGGCGTTCGACCTCATGTGCGACGGGATGCCAGATTCTGCCTTTCGGCTGCTCGTGGCCCATGCCGCCCAGCAAGACGAGCATACGCTCTCGTCCGGGCTTCTTGCGCTCGATTACGAGGCGGCGCGCCTCATGTTGTGTGAGATGCCCGTGCACGAAGGTGAATCGATTTCGGCGGCGATGGAGATGGTCGGTTCGCGGGAGTCGGGTGGGCTTCGAGGCCTGTCGCGCACCGTCTGTGCCATGGGGGCGGTCGTGCGGGGCGTATCGAGTGTGTCTGAGCTCGCGGAGGCGGAGCGGCTGACTGCTGCGATGGAGGACTCTGGGGACGTGCTGCTCCAGTCAGTCGCCCTTCTCATCGGCGCGATATCGGACCTTGGAATCGGCTATGCCTCTAGGGCGCACGTGAGGGCTTCAATCGCTGCGTCCGTGGCCGAGAATCTCGATTACGTCTATGTCGAGAACGTCGCCCGCATCCTCGACTGCGTCGCACGCTTCGAACTCGGTGACGTCATCGCTCGGGAGGATCTCAGAGTCGGCTACGACGCTCGAGAGAACCCCGATCTTGCTCGAATCGCAGCCCTTCTCGCACAGATCATGCTAGACGAGGAGGATGCCGTGGCGTTACCCGACGACAAAGGTGCGGCTTGGGACCGCGTGCCTCGGAATTCGCTGTGGCTCCTTGTCGCCCTCACGAACGGGGCGGGACGTCTGCCAGGACTCCTGGAGAACGTCATGCCGATGCGGTGGCGTCATGCGGTCGACCACGTGAAGAAGAACAGGGAAGATGTCAGTCTCGAGATGGTCGATGAGGGGCCGGACGAACAACTTGCTCTTCCCAAGGTCGATGACCAAGGATCGGGTCCGACCGTGATGGTGTCGCTTCTCGGTGGGTTCTCGGTTCGGGTGGGCGGTCAGGAGATGGGAGAGGGCCGTCTCGACCATCGAAAGGCAAAGTCGATGCTCGAATATCTTCTCCTCTGCCGAAGGCATACCGCAAGGAGGTTCCAAATCGTTGAGCAGCTTTGGCCGGGCGTGGACTACAGCTCGGGACTTGGACGCGTTTACCAGTCGACGGCCACGATCCGCGCCGTCATCTCCGAGATGTCGGACAGAAGGATTGACCCCTTCATCACGAGCAAGGCCGCTCGGTCGATATCCGTGAACTCGGCAGTGGTGCATTGTGACGTCGACGATTTCAGGAGCTTGGCGAAAGCGGTGCTCGCAAGCAAGGACGAAGAGCTCACGGTGGAGTTGGCAAGGAGAATCGACGAACTCTACGCAGGCGACCTCCACGTCCCTCCGACCGACTCCTCTGGATACATTACCGCCTGTCGGGCAGAGCTCCGCCGGCTCCACGCCGACAGCATGGTTGCGGGGGCGGAGGCTGCCTTCCGACTCGGCAGGAACCATGCCGCTACACGGTTCGCCGAGGTTGCGCTTATGAGCGACGACCTGCGTGAGGACGCGATCATCGTGCTCGTTCGTGCCCTGAGGGCTTCTGGGCGTGCGATAGAGGCAGAACGTCGATATCGCGCATACTCCCGTCGCATTGTCGAGAAGACCGATCGGCCACCATCGAGAATGCTGCGTATTGCCGCAGGCGAGGACTGCGGTACCGAGGGGACGACCAGTGAGAGAAGATGCGAGGACACCGACATCGGGATAACGGAATGAGGGTGCACTTTTGGTGAGACATGGGCGGAGATGGCATCTCATCCCTACCTACGGGTAAAGTTATCCTTGTTTACATTCCAAGGGGCCATCGCTCCCACCTGAAGACCACCGAGGGAACATCCATGCCAAACTTTCTCTCAAGGATTCTTTCAATCGGATCTGACAAGGAGATCAAGGAATACCAGCGTACCGTCTCTCGCATCAATGACCTGGAGTCTACCATCCATGCCATGGACGACGACGAGCTTCGGGGCCAGACCGCCCTGTTCCGCGAGCGTTATGACAACGCAGTCTCTGGTGCGCGCGATCCCGAGGCAGCTGGCAAGGAGGCGCTCGACCAGATTCTCCCTGAGGCGTTCGCCACCGTCCGCGAGGCTTCCGTCCGCGCGCTTGGCATGCGGCACTTTGACGTCCAGCTCATCGGCGGTATAGCGCTTCACCGCGGTACGATTGCCGAGATGAAGACCGGCGAGGGCAAGACGCTCGTGGCGCCGCTCGCCGCCTATCTCAATGCCATCCCAGGCAAGGGCGTGCACATCGTCACGGTCAACGACTACCTGGCAAAGCGAGACTCCGAGTGGATGGGTCTCGTCTACCACTTCCTCGGTCTCGACGTCGGCCTGCTTCAGAACGGCATGCGCATCAACCTCAAGGTGCCGGCATACAAGGCAGACGTCACCTATGGGACCAACTCGGAGTTCGGCTTCGATTACCTGCGCGACAACATGGTGACCCGACCGAAGCTGCGCGTGCAGCGCGGCCACTACTACGCCATCGTCGACGAGGTCGACTCCATCCTCATCGATGAGGCCAGGACCCCGCTCATCATCTCCGGTGCGGGAACGAAGTCCGCCGGCACGTACAAGGACTTCGCGGGCGCCGTCCGCGGCCTTATCGCCGACGTCGACTACGAGATGGACGAGGCGAAGCACACCATCGCCGCCACCGAGTCGGGTCTGCGCAAGATCGAGACAGCGCTCAAGATTGACGACATCTACTCCGACCCGTCAGGGCAGCTGGTCAACCACCTGCAGCAGGCGCTCAAGGCGCAGTACATGTTTCATCGCGACCAGCAGTACGTGGTCGTGGATGGCGAGGTCAAGATCGTCGACGAGTTCACCGGCCGCATCATGGAGGGTAGGCGCTACTCCGAGGGCCTGCATCAGGCAATCGAGGCGAAGGAAGGCGTGCATGTCCGCGAGGAGAACCAGACGCTCGCGACGATCACCCTCCAGAACTACTTCCTCATGTACGACAAGCTCGCGGGTATGACAGGTACCGCCATGACCGAGGACGCGGAGTTCCGCGAGGTCTATCACGTGCCCGTGCAGGTCATCCCGCCCAACAAGGAGATCATCCGCGTCGACCACGATGACCTCGTGTACCGCACGGTCTCCAACAAGTTCAACGCCGTCGCCGATGACGTCGCCGAGCGCCATTCCCATGGGCAGCCCTGCCTGGTCGGCACCGTGTCCATCGAGAACTCCGAGAGGCTCTCCCGCATCCTCGACAAGCGGGGCATCAAGCACAACGTCCTCAACGCCAAGTATCACGAGCGCGAGGCGCAGATCGTGGCGCAGGCTGGTCGCGAGGGCGCCGTTACCATCGCCACCAACATGGCCGGTCGTGGTACGGACATCCTGCTCGGCGGCAGCCCCGGCTTCATGGCCCTCGACGACCTGCGCGAGCAGGGCGTGGACGTCGAGGGGGTCACTGCCGAGCAGCTCCAGGGCATCGCCGGCACGTCCGAGCTCGACCTCTCGAACAAGAGCCTCGAGGAGCTCACCGCGCTCTTCGACGGGTATCTCGAGACCTATCGCGCGAGTAGAGCCGACTCCGAGGAGGTCGAGACCGAAGACGCTCCCGTCCCCGACCCCGACGCCCCCGTCGAGAAGGCGGAGAGGGAGGCGGACGTCGCCTCGGGGCTCATGGAGAACACCGAGATGGTCGCCGTCGCCCTCGAGATCGCACGTCGCACCTGCGCAATCGAGCACGAGCACGTCAAGCAGGCCGGCGGGCTCTGCGTCATCGGCACCGAGCGTCACGAGAGCCGACGCATCGACAACCAGCTCCGCGGTCGTTCCGGCCGTCAGGGCGACCCCGGCGAGACCCAGTTCTACCTCTCCCTCGAGGACGACCTCATGCGTCTCTTCGGCGGAGATCGCATGGACAAGATCTCCGACATGATGACCCACTACGACATGCCCGATGACATGCCGATTCAGGCGAAGATGGTCACCCGTGCGGTCGAGAGCGCCCAGCGCAAGGTCGAGGAAGTCAACTTCCAGATGCGTAAGAACGTTCTCGACTACGACGACGTCATGAACAAGCAGCGCCAGATCATCTACGAGGAGCGCAACAAGATCCTTGACGGCAAGGACCTCATGGCCCACATCGAGGAGGTCACTTACGACGCCGCGCAGCGCAAGGTGGCGGAGTGCTGTCCCGAGGGCGAGGACCCGGAGAAGTGGGATGCCAAGGGTCTCTACCTCTGGTGCGAGGACCTGACCGGCCGTAAGGACGAGCCGAGGTACGACGTCGACGACGACCAGGGTGAGGTCACGGACATGGTCAACGGCTATGTCTCCAAGTGCTTCGCCGAGAAGTCCGAGCGTCTCGGCGACGACGTCATGCACGAGCTCTCCGCCCAGGTCATGCTCCGCGTCATCGACAGGCGCTGGATGGCATACCTTCAGGAGATGGACTACCTCAAGACCGGCATCGGCCTGCGCGGCTTCGGTCAGCGAGACCCGCTCGTGGAGTACAGGACCGAGGCGTACGCGGCGTTCACTGAGCTCGTCAACACCATGTACGAGGACTTCCTTCGCACGATCCTGCGCATCCAGGTCATCGCCCAGCCCGTGCCGCAGGCGACCTCCGAGGAGGATCCTGCCGAGCTTCGCGGTGCGCAGTACTCGGGTCCGACCGAGGTCGACGGCGACCAAGGAAGCCCCTCGGCTCGTCTCGTCCAGAACCCGGCAGCCCCGCAAGGTCAGGCGGCTGCTAACGGGACCTCCGGCGAGAAGCCCCGGACCTATCGTAAGGCCGATGACTCCGACCCCTACGTGGGCGTCAAGCGCAACGATCCGTGCCCCTGCGGCAGCGGGCAGAAGTTCAAGAACTGCCACGGCAGGAATCGCTAGATGGCGGACATCGAGAGGGGAACGCTCGAGTCGCTGGCAGACCGGCTCGCCGAGATCGAGGGATACCTGCACGTCGACAAGAGCCGAGAGCGTGTCGCCGAGCTCGAGAAGGTCAGCTCGGAGCCAGGCTTCTGGGATGACGCCGACCAGGCGCGCACGGTCATGGCCGAGCTCGCCTCCGCAAAGGCGGATGTGGCGGGAATCGACGAGACCCACGACAAGCTTGAGGAGGCCCTCACTGCCTTCGACCTTGGATCCGAGACGTCCGACGAGGACCTTCTCGACGAGGCCGCACAGCTCGCCTCGTCGCTCGAGTCGGACCTCTCCGACCTCGAGCTCTCGAGCTGGTTCACCGACGACCTCGACCATGGCGACGCCATCGTCACCGTCACTCCCGGCCAGGGTGGGCTCGAGGCCCAGGACTGGTGCGACATGCTCTTCCACATGTACCTGCGCTACTGCGACCGGCGCGGATGGAAGGTCGCCGTCAACGACGCCCCGCAGGCGGAGGTCATCGGCATCGACCGCGCCACGTTCACCGTCTCGGGCGAGAACGCCTACGGCATGCTCCGCGCCGAGCAGGGCGTGCACCGTCTCGTGCGGATATCTCCCACCGACGACAAGAAGCGCCGCCAGACGACCTTCGCCGGAGTGGAGGTGCTCCCCGTCCTGCCCGATGACATCCAGGTGGACATCGATCCGGCGGACCTTCGCATCGACGTCTATCATGCGACCGGCCATGGTGGCCAGGGCGTCAACACGACCGACTCGGCGGTGCGCATCACGCACATCCCCACGGGCATCGTGGTCACCTGCCAGAACGAACGAAGCCAGCTTCAGAACAAGGCCTTCGCCATGAAGATCCTCCGCGGCAGGCTTTACGAGCAGGAGCTCGCCAGGCGCGCGGCGGAGATCGACGAGCTCCGCGGTCCCAAGCGCGAGATCGGCTTCGGCAACCAGATCAGGAGCTACGTTCTCTATCCCTACCAGCTCGTGAAGGACCTCAGGACGGGCGTCGAGACCGGCAACGTGGGCTCCGTCCTCTCAGACGGAGACCTCGACAAGTTTGTCATCGGGTACCACAGGTGGGTGGTGGGTGGAGGCGACGAGCAATGAGTGGCAGCTCATGGCGGGTGACGGTTCGTGACACGTTCCTCATCGTCTTCGGTTGCTTCCTTTTTGCGGTCGGCGCCGACTGCTTCGAGATTCCCAACGGTCTTGCCGCGGGCGGCGTGACGGGTCTCGCCACGGTCGTTCACGCCGTGACCGGTCTGCCCGTCGGCCTCATGAGCATCGCCATGAACGTGGTGCTCATCCTCCTCGTCGTGAGGCAGGGAGATAGGCACTACCTCGTGCGGACCGCTGGGGGCATCGTGGCGCTCGGCGTCCTCATCGATGCGGTGGCGCCCTTCGTGCCCGTGCTCGGAGACGGCGACCTCCTCCTCTGTGCCCTCTGGGGCGGCGTCATCACGGGTGTCGGTCTCGGACTCGTGTTTCGCACGGGGGGCAACACGGGAGGAACCGACATCATCGCGCAACTCGTCTCGTCGAGGACGAGCCTGCCCGTCGGGACGGCCTGCATCATCGTCGACTCGATGATCATCGCGCTCTCGGCCCTGACCTTCTCGGTGGAGCAGGCGCTCTACGCCGCAGTCGCCACCTACATCGCCGGTAGGGTCATCGATGCGGTCGTCGACGGCCCTCGTTCGGAGCGCGCCGCCTACGTCATCTCGAACCGGCACGCGGAGATCGCCAACGAGATTCTCTACACGCTCAACCGCGGCTGCACCGAGCTCCAGGCCCGCGGCGTCTGGAGCGGCAACAACCGCCCCGTGCTCTTCTGCGTCCTCGGCAGGAGCGAGACGGGGCGCCTCAAGGAGATCGTCTCGGGAATCGATCCCGACGCGATCGTGATCATCTCCGAGGTGCACGAGGTCTTCGGGGAGGGCTTCCGACAAATCAACGGCAGGTAACTCGCTCGCTTGGGCAACATTCATGGGCGCTCGGAACTATTCGGGCGTGCAAACGGTGTTTAGGCAAGTACCATGGAGACAGGGACGAATCAGGTCCATCGACACGAGTGAGGAGTGGGGAATGAAATTCTTTATCGATACCGCTGACCTGGACGAAATCAAGGAGGCGGAGAGCTGGGGCGTGCTCTCCGGCGTCACCACCAACCCGAGTCTGTATGCCAAGACGGGCGGGAAGCTCGCCGACTTCGAGGACCACATGGTCAAGATCTGCAAGATCGTCGGTCCCGACGTGCCCGTGTCCGCGGAGTCCACCGCCGAGACGACCGACGAGATGATCGCCGACGGCGTTCGTCTCGCCGCGCTTGCCCCCAACATCGTCGTCAAGCTCCCGATCTGCGAGGCGTCGCTGCCCGCCGCACACGAGCTCGCGAAGCGCGGCGTTCGCGTGAACATGACGCTCATCTTCTCCGCGACGCAGGCCATGCTCGCAGCTCGCGCGGGCGCCCGCTACGTCAGCCCCTTCATCGGCCGCTTCGACGACATCGGAGACACCGGCGTTGACCACCTGGCCGAGATCACCGAGTGCATCAAGAACTACGACTGGGGCTACTGGGAGGACGAGGGCGGCGTCGAGATCATCTCCGCGTCCATCCGCGGGCCGCAGCACGTCGTCCAGGCAGCGCTCATGGGCGCCGACATCGTCACCGTGCCCTTCGGCGCGCTCAAGAAGTGCGTGCACCATCCGCTGACAGACCGCGGCCTCGAGCTCTTCGCGGCCGACTGGGCCAAGGTCACCGCGCAGGCATAGGGAAGAGGGATCAATGACCAACGAGGAGCTCAGAAGGGCTGCCACCGAGGTGCGCAAGGGCATCGTCACGGGCACGCACGCCGCGAAGTCCGGACATCCCGGCGGCTCGCTCTCCGCAGCCGACATCATGACCTATCTGTACTTCGAGGAGATGAACGTCGACCCGTCCAACCCCGCGTGGGACGGGCGTGACCGCTTCGTCCTCTCCAAGGGACACTGCGCGCCCGGTCTTTATGCGGTTCTCGCCGAGAGGGGCTTCTTCCCCAAGGAGGAGCTCACGACCCTGCGCCACATCGGGTCCCGTCTCCAGGGACACCCCAACATGCACGACACCCCGGGCGTCGACATGTCCACCGGCAGCCTCGGCCAGGGCGTGTCCGCCGCCGTGGGCATGGCCCTCTCCGCCAAGACGTTCGGCGGGGATTGGCGCGTCTACGCCCTTCTCGGCGACGGTGAGATCGAGGAGGGACAGGTCTGGGAGGCGGCCATGTTCGCCGGCAACCACGACCTCGACAATCTCTGCGTCATCGTCGACCACAACGGCCTGCAGATCGACGGGCCCATCGAGGAGGTCAACTCCGCGATGCCCATCGCTGACAAGTTCCGCGCGTTCGGATTCCACGTCGTCGAGGTCGCCGACGGCAACGACTTCGATCAGCTCCGCTCCGCCTTCGCCGAGGCGAGGGCGACCAAGGGGAGCCCGACCTGCATCGTCGCCGAGACGGTGAAGGGCAAGGGCGTCTCCTTCATGGAGAACCAGGTCGGCTGGCACGGCAAGGCACCGAACGACGAGCAGTACGCGCAGGCCATGGCCGAGCTCGAGAGGGAGGCATAGGGATGGCAGAGACAGTCAAGATCGCCACGCGCCAGAGCTATGGCGCCGCCCTCGTCGAGCTGGGCAACGAGACCGACGACTTCGTCGTGCTCGACGCTGACCTCGCGGCGGCCACGCAGACCGGCAAGTTCAAGGCAGCCCATCCGAGCCGCTTCTTTGACGTGGGCATCGCCGAATGCGACCTCATGGGCATCGCCGCAGGCATCGCGGCGACGGGACACGTGGCGTTCGCGAGCACCTTCGCGATGTTCGCCGCAGGCCGCGCGTTCGAACAGGTGAGGAACTCCATCGGCTATCCGCATCTCAACGTCAAGATCGGCGCCACGCACGCCGGCATCTCCGTGGGAGAGGACGGCGCCACCCACCAGTGCAACGAGGACATCGCCCTCATGCGCACCATTCCGGGCATGACGGTCGTCGTACCCGCCGACGATGTCGAGGCCAAGGCCGCAGTTCGAGCGGCCTATGAGACCCCTGGCCCCTTCTACCTCCGCTTTGGTCGCCTCGCTACGCCGGTCATCCACGGCGACGACTACGCATTCGACCTCGCGCATGGTGTCGTCGAGCGTACGGGTTCCGACGTCACCATCGTTGCCTGCGGCCTCATGGTGGCGGCTGCCCTCGAGGCGGCCGAGACGCTCTCCGCCGAGGGCATCGATGCCGAGGTCATCAACATCCATACGATCAAGCCCATCGACGCCGACCTCATCGCCGCGTCGGCGGCGAAGACCGGTCATGTCGTCACCTGCGAGGAGCACTCCGTCATCGGTGGTCTCGGAAGCGCCGTCTGCGACGTCCTCGCCGAGCGGTGTCCCGCGCCCGTCCGCAAGGTCGGCGTCAAAGACGTCTTCGGCGAGTCCGGCCCCGCGGTCGACCTGCTCCACAAGTACGGTCTCGACGCAGGCGGCGTCGAGCGTGCCGTGAGGGAGCTTCTCGCCTAAGGCCGTGCCCGATTTCGCGTCATGACGCAGGGCCTCCCCGCAGATGTGCGTCCTGTGGGGAGGCTCTGCTTTATCTGTTCATGCATTGGAAGGTCTGGGAACGACGGCTCTCTCTGGTAAAATTACTCGGTCCCTGTAACTTTATGCAAAAGGAAAAGGAGCATCTGTGGCCAACCACTTTCGCAGCAACGGGCGACAGGGGTCGGAGGACGTTGATCTCGACAACGAGGTCACTTCCACGGTGGCATCCCAGGCGGACATTCCCGCCATCGAGTCGGACGCGGACGCGACGGGCTCCACTGCAGCCGTCAACGACGCGAGCGCACCGCTCGAGCAGGTTCACGTCGTGACAGCGGCGGAGCCGGAGGACACCACGGCACAGCCGGGATACAAGAGCGTGTTCGAGTCTCTGGGCGGTACTGATACGCCCGAGGTCGCGCGCACCGGCAATCCGACCATCTCGTTCCGAAACGTAACACTCATCTACCCGGCCCAGCCCAGCAAGCCAGCTCTCGATGGCGTCAGCCTCGACATCTACCCCGGCGAGTTCGTCTTCATCGTCGGTCACTCGGGGTCTGGCAAGTCGTCTCTCCTGCGTCTCATCACGCGCGAGCAGAAGGCCACCTCCGGGCAGGTCATCGTCGCCGGCCAGGACCTCACCAAGCTCCGCAACAAGAAGGTCCCCTATCTGCGCCGCCAGATCGGCACGGTCTACCAGGACTTCAAGCTCCTCACTGACAAGACGATCTACGAGAACGTGGCGTTTGCCCTCGAGTGCATCGGCAAGCCGCGCTCCGTCATCAACGCGCAGGTCCCCGAGGTGCTCAGGCTCGTCGGACTCGGCGAGAAGATGGACAGCTTCCCCGACCAGCTCTCCGGCGGCGAGCAGCAGCGCGTCTCCGTCGCGAGGGCCATGGTCAACCGCCCGCCGCTGCTCATCTGCGACGAGCCGACCGGCAACCTCGACCCGGCGATCTCGCTGGGCATCATGAAGCTGCTCGACCGAATCAACCGCAGCGGGACCACCGTCGTCATGGCAACGCACGACCGCGAGATGGTCGACTCCATGCGCAAGCGCGTCATCGCGCTCGAGGCAGGCCACGTGGTCCGAGATCAGGAGAAGGGAGGCTACGGCTACTATGGTGCCCTCTAACTTCACCTACTCGCTTCGCGAGGTCGGTCATCACTTCCGCCGCAACTGGACGACGGTCCTCGGCGCAGTCGTGACCATCTTCCTGTCGCTCTTCATCATCGGCCTGTTCGTCCTCGGCTCCGCCGTCGTCGAGAACATGGTCGGGTCCGTCGAGGACAGGGTCACCATCCAGGCGTTCCTCTCGGATAACGCCAGCCAGAGCGACATCGACGCCCTCCAGGCCAAGATCGAGGGCTGGGACAACGTCGAGAGCGTCACCTACAAGAGCAAGGACGAGGCGCTCGAGGAATATCGCAACACGATGTCCAACCGCAACGCCTCCGACGCCGTGGCGGCGCTCGACGGCGAGAACCCCATTCCCGCCTCGCTCGTCATCAAGCTCTCCGATCCTCAGAAGGTCGAGGACACGGCCACGACCCTGACGTCCGACTCCGACTTCCTCAACGTCTGCGATGACCCGGACAACCCCTCGTCGTCGGTTCAGTACGGCCGCGAGACTGTCGAGAAGCTCTTCAGCGTCACGAACTACCTGCGCATCGGCGGCATCGTCCTCGTCGCCCTGCTCACCTTCGTCGCCTTCGTGTTCATCAACAACACCATCCGCCTCGCCATCACCGCTCGGCGTCGCGAGATTGCCATCATGCGCCTCGTCGGCGCGTCGAACAGCTTCATTCGCGGGCCGTTCGTGATGGAGGGCACGCTCGAGGCGCTCATCGGCGCCCTGCTCGCGATCGTCGGCCTCAAGCTGGGCATGGACTACGTGCTCCCGAAGCTCTCGAGCAGCCTGCAGTTCCTCTCGTTCTACGTCTCCACGACCGAGGTCCTCATCACCTACGCCATGCTCGTCGTCATCGGCGTGGTCATCGGTCTCTTTGGCTCCGCCATGGCCATGAGGCGCTACCTCAAGGTCTAGCGGCGCGTACCATCGAAGTGCCTGCGGGCGGCGTGGCTGAGGCTGCGCCGCCCGCCTTGCGTCTGCGGCAGCAGGGACGGGACGGCCCCCGATGTGGGTACAGTGTGGTTAGGCCCATCCATACCGTCACGACGCGAGTGAGGCAGACATGGCACGCAAACGACCGCATCAAGGCCGCCGTCGCCGCGGCTCCGGCAAGGCACCCCTTCGTCAGCGCCAGGTGCTCACGGGGACGCTGCGCATCACACGTCCTGGCGTGGGCTCGGTTGAGACGCCCGAGGGCACCTTCGAACTCGCCCGTCACGGGATGCGAGAGGGGATGAACGGCGACGAGGTCCAGGTGACGCTCGTGGACGCGCATGGCGTCGGCAAGCTCGCCTACGTGCAGCTCGTGCTTCAGCGGGCGGTCACGACCTTCGCCGGGCGCTATGGCGTGGCTGGCCCCCTCGGGGTCGTGACCCCGCTCGACGGTCGCCTCGGTCACGACTTCTTCGTCGTCCCCGAGGACCACTCCGCCGAGACGCTCGGCGTATCCGAAGGTGACGTCGTGGTGGCGAGAATCGCCGCGTACCCCACGCGGAACAGTGCCGCCGTGGTCACCATCGAACGACGTCTCGGCACCTCGGACGAGCTCGACGTCAACGTCGAGGCGGTCATCGCCTCGTTCGGGCTGGCGACGGAGTTCACTTCGGCGGCGCTCGAGCAGGCGGAGGCGATCGTGGCCGACGCGGGAGGGGCTCTCGCCTCAGACCCTGCCCGTCGCGACCTGCGCGACCTTCTCGCCATGACCATCGATCCCGCGGACGCGCGCGACTTCGACGATGCCGTGAGCGCGTCTCGCCTGGATGACGGCGGGTTCGAGCTCTGGGTGCACATCGCCGACGTGACGCACTACGTGGGGTGGGACACCCCCATCGACAACGAGGCGAAGCAGCGCACCTGCTCCGTGTACCTCGTCGACCGAGTGCTCCCCATGCTGCCCGAGCGGCTCTGCAACGACGTCTGCTCGCTGAAGCCGGGGGAGGACCGTCTGACCGTGAGCGTGCGGATGACGCTCGCGGCCGACGGGAGGCTCGTCTCCTCGGAGATGATGACCTCGGCGATACGATCCTCGGCTCGTCTCACGTACGACCAGGTGGATGCGGTGCTCGAAGGCACCGCCGACGCCGACTCCCTTCCCTGCAGGAATGACGCCAATGCCGCCGTTGCGGAGTCGCTTCGCGTGCTCGACGAGATACGAGCCCTGCGAGAGCAGGTGCGCCACGACCGTGGTGCCATCGACTTCCAGACGGTGGAGGCCAAGGTCATGCTCGATCCCGACGGGAAGCCGACGGGCGTGAGCATCCGTCGCCGCACTCGTGCGACCGGGCTCATCGAGGAAGCCATGATCCTCGCCAACGAGTGCGTCGCGCATCTTCTCGCCACGACCAACGTCGAGACGGCCTATCGCGTGCACGACCAGCCCTCGCCGGAGGACCTCCGTCAGACCGTCCAGCCGCTCCGGGAGCTGGGGCTGCTCGAGGGCGCGACGGTCTCGCGTCTCGTGGCCGGCGAGCCCGCCGCCCTGCAGGACGTGCTCGAGGCCGCACGAGGGGGCTCCGGTGAGTACCTCGCCAACGCGCTGCTGCTCAGGGCTCAGAAGCGAGCCGTCTACCTGCCGCGGAACAGCGGACACTACGCCCTCGGCGCGAAGGCGTACTGCCACTTCACCTCTCCCATCCGTCGCTACCCCGATGACCTCGTGCACCGCGCGCTCAAGGCGCATCTCGCTGGCAAGGACACGAGCGCGGAGGCCATCGCCATCGTGAGGCGTCTCCCGCAGCTCTGCCACGCCGCGTCGTCGATGGAGCGCACCGCCGACGCGGCGTCGCGCGCCTCGCAGGACGTCAAGATGGCCGAGCTCTACTCGACGAAGGTGGGGAGCAGCTATCCGGGCATCGTGACCGGGTGCGAGCGGTTTGGCCTCTTCGTGAGGCTCGACGACACCTGCGCCGAGGGCCTTCTCCCCGTTCGCGCGCTGGGAGACCGCTGGCTCTCGTTCGATGACGCTCGGATGACGCTCTCCGACGAGTCGTCGGGCGTCACGTGGCGCCTCGGGCAGAGGGTCGTGGTGGAGGTCGCGGGCGTCGACGTGCCGCGAGGGCGAATCGAGTTTCGGCTGCCCGAGGCACAGCCAACCGAATGATGCGCGCCGCATGGGGGGATAATGAACCACGTGAACACGAGCGCGGCTGATGCCGCGATGGGAGGAACATGGGTCGCACCAGCATGACCGATGAGATCGAGCGCGCCGAGGGCATGATCGTCCAAGGCCAGGACGAGGCGGCGCGTGACATCCTCGCGCGGCTCGCCGAGGACGTCGAGGAGTACGTCGACAGGAACTGCGTGGCCACCGAGGACGAGCAGTGGTTCAGCTTTCCCACGATCTTCGAGCGCCTCGCATACCGCAGGGTGGAGAAGGACCCCCGCACCTTGCACGATGTGGGCGAACCTCTCGACCGTCTCTACGCCGACCTCGCGCTGGCCTGCGTGCGGACCAACGACTATCAGTCCGCCATCGAGGCGCTCAAGTGCGCGGTGCGCTGGAACCCCATGGGCTGCGGCTACCGCCTCGACCTCGCCGACCTGTTCAAGGTCGAGGGTAACATGGAGGAGTACCTGGCGCTCACGTACAGCGTCTTCGAGCGTGCGAGCGAGGCCGCTCACCTCGTGCGCGCCTTTGTCAACTTCGCCGGCTGGTTCGAGGTCTCCGAGAAGCCCCGGACGGCCGCTGCCGCCTTGCGCGCGGCGCGTCGACTCGGCGTCAAGGACGCGTCGCTCACCGCCGCCCTCGACCAGGCGGCGGATACCGAGCGTGACCCCGACGGGGTGACGGACGAGGAGGCGTCGCAGCTTCTGGGCGAGGAGGGTCTGCCCGATGGCGCGAACGCGGAGGTGGCGATCTGCCTTCTCATGTGCGCGACCGACGCGGCGGACGCCGGCGACCGGTTCGTGGCGACGGAGCTCACCGTGCGTGCGCGGGACCTCGTCGGCGAGGATGCGGCCATGGCGCTCATCGAGCTCATACGCCAGACGGACTCGGATGGTGGCGCCTATGACCGATAGGCAGGAGCGTCCCGGCAAGAAGACCATCTCGCGCAACCGCACCGCCCGACACGAGTACTTCGTCGACGAGACCTTCGAGGCGGGCGTCGAGCTCACGGGCACCGAGGTGAAGAGCATCCGAGAGCGGGCGTGCCAGATCACGGACGCCTTCGTGCTCGTGCGCGACGGCGAGGCCTGGCTCCACGGCGTGCACATCCACCCCTACTCCAATGGCGGCGTCTGGAACGTGGACCCCGATCGCAAGCGTCGGCTCCTTCTCCATCGGCAGCAGATCGACTACATCGACGGCAAGCTGCGCCTGAAGGGGATGGCCGTGATACCGCTCGAGATGTACTTCGACGAGCACAACCGGGTGAAGCTCTGCATCGGTCTCGCCAGGGGTAAGAAGCTCTACGACAAGCGAGACGATATGGCCCGAAGGGATGCGGACCGTGAGATTCGCCGTGCCCTCAAGGACCGAAGCCGCTAGATGGTGGCCCTCTGCCGATTGCGAGACTCGGCGGCGGGGCAAGGGGTAATTGATATACTGCGCATGGCATTACTGTTGGCATCGGATGATGGAGGAGACGGATGGACGCGTCAGCGCTCTTCAAGTTCACGAGTGGTCTCTACGTTGTGTCTTCGGAGGCCGACGGCGAGGTGGGTGCCTGCATCATCAACACCGGCCTGCAGCTCACGGCCGAACCGCTGCAGATGGAGGTCGTGGTCAACAAGCTGAACCACACGGAACAGGTCATCGAGAAGGCCGGTCACTTCGCCCTCACCGTGATCACCGAGAAGGCGGACATGCCCTTCATCGGTCGCTTCGGCTTCAGGAGCTCCGCGAGCTTCGATAAGTTCGAGGGGGTGGAGACCCGACGCACCTCGCTTGGCGACCCCTACACGCCCGAGTGCGCGGCAGCGGTCGTCACCTGCGACGTGGTGAAGACGCTCGACGTCGGCACCCACGTCATCTTCGTCGGCGAGATTCGCGACGCCGAGCCGCTCTCGGGTGACGCCCCGATGTCATACACGTACTACCATACGGTCCTCAGGGGCAAGACGCCTCCCAAGGCGTCGAGCTACGTGGGGTAGGAACGACACGAAATCGGAAGGATCCCGCAAACGCGGGTCCACATAGGAGAGAGGATTCACCAATGGCCGACGAGAAGAAGACTTACAAGTTCGTGTGCACCGTCTGCGGCTACGAGGTCGAGGTCGACACCCCGGAGCTTCCCGAGGACTACGTCTGCCCCGTCTGCGGCGTCGGTCCCGACCTGTTCGAGAGGGTCGACGACTAAATCCGAGCATCGCGAACGACTGTCGAGGACGGCGCGGGTTCCCCTGGGACTCACGCCGTCCTTCCGTGTGGGCGACGTTGCTGCCGGCGAGGGCCTATCGGCAGCTTCGGTAGTAGAAGACGGCGACCTGCGTCCTGTTGCGGAGACCGAGCTTGGCGAGAATGGCGCTCATGTGGTTTCGCACCGTTCCCTCGGAGAGGTACATCCTGCCGGCTATCTCCGAGTTGTCGAGGCCGTCGGCGATCAGGCGCACGACCTCTCGTTCGCGCGCGGAGAGACAGTCGAGCGCCGTCTCGTCTTGCCCCTGCCCCTCATCGCCGGACCGTCCGAGGGCGGTCGCCCTTTCGAGCACCTCGCCCTCGAGGACGCGCTGGCCCGTCATCACGGCGCGCAGAGCGGGCGCAATCGTCGAGACGTCCTGCTTGATGAGATAGCCGCGAGCGCCGATCCTCAGAGCTCGGACGATGTACTCGTCGTCCGAGAAGGTCGTGAGAAAGACGATTCGCGCGTCGGGGCTGCCTGCGAGAATCTCCTCGGCGGCCGAGAGGCCGTCTCTTCCCTGCATCTGGATGTCCATGAGAAGCACGTCGGGATGGGTCGCGGCAAAGAGGGCGACGGCCTGGTCGCCGTTGACGCCTGTGCCCGCCACCTCGATGTCAGGCTGGGCTCCGAGGATGGTCACGAGCGAACGGCCCACGATGGGGTCGTCATCTATCACGAGAACCTTCATCGTTCCTCCCGGGGAATCGACGCGAACAGCGTGAACGAGGTGCCGTCGCACGAAACGCGCATGGTACCCCCGAGGCCTTCCACTCGGTCCTCCAGGGACGAGATGCCCATGCCCCTCTCGGAAAGCTGACGGAGGAGGGCATCGTCGCTGGTCATGGGGGAGAGCGTGGGCATGGCTCCGTCATTGCGGACGAGCACCTGCCAGATTCCGGGGCACTCGGTAAGGCGGACGGATGCGCGGGCGGCACGGGCGTGGCGCGTGGCATTGGTGAGCGCCTCGCGGACCACGGCGACGATGCAGCGGCTGACGTCTGCCGGCACATCCGACTCCAGGTCGCAGTGAACTCCTACGGAGGCGATGCCCGAGTCCCGCGCCAGCTGGTTGAGCTTTGTGGGCAGGTCGACAGCCGCGTCGGCGAGGGCATGGACGCTCGAGCGCATGGAGCCGAGGGCCTCGTCGATGCCCCTCTCGACGTCATCGAGGTCAGCTATCGTGCGCGCCTCGCCCTCGTGCATGACCTTCAACGCCTCGACCTGGAGCACGAGGCGCGTGAGGAGGTGACCCACGTTGTCGTGGATCTCGCGGGCGATGCGCGTGCGCTCGGCGAGCGTCGCCGCCCTCGTCTCATAGTCACGAGCATCCTCGAGCTCGCGGTTCTTCTCCCTGAGGGCGATGACCTTGTCGGAGAGGTCATCCTCGAGCGAGTGGAGCCGTCGTTCGAGCGCGAGCGCGTGCGTGGTCCTGAGCGAGAGGAGCGCCGCGAGGGCACAGGCGGCAATCGTCGCGACGGCGGAGAGGACATCGACGCCACGCGCGCTCACCCAGGCGACTGGGCCGGCGAGACAGATGAGGGGCGCCCAGCGCCAGCGCGAGCGAGCGAGGTCATAGGCCACGAGCGGCAGCGCGCAGAGCGCGAGGGGGCTCGCTGAGAACAGCACCGCCACGACGGCCAGGGCGGCGTCGGACGCCAGCCCGTGCCTGACGCGAAGCAACTCGTGGCAGGCGGAGGCGATGATGACCGCGAGCAGGGCGACAACCCCCATGGGACTGGTGCCACACGTCACGACGACGAGCAGCACGCAGGTGAGAAGGATCGCGGTCTTGTCGACGAGTCTGTCCATGGGGCAATTGTACGCGAGTGCCGTCCCCGGTGCGTGAGGGCGATTTTGCGCATCGTTGGATGCCCCCGTTCAAACTGGGTATACTTCCCCTGTCGGCACGTGTGCCGGCACGAACATTGACAACTCGCATGGTGGCAGCGTCCCCATTCCATCTCGTGGGGGTGACTGGTTTCGACAGGGTGGGCCTGAGGTGGGCAGCAGGTCGTGGTCTCCTCGCCACGTTAAACAGGGGTACCGTCAAATTGAATTGACGACAACACTTCTTTTGAGCCTCAGATGGCTCTCGCTGCTTAGTCTTAACTAACCAGCGCGTCAAACCGGGATTTTCTCCCGCTCCCGGGGCGGCGTCATTCTAGGGAGGTGCACGTGCGGACGTCGTCGGTATGCCGCACGCCAAGATTGACCCGACTGGGGCGAGAGGCGCGGGTTGCCAGGTGCCTATTGCCCGAGACCTAACTGGGAACTAAGCCTGTAGACACCTGCCAGGGGCTTGCTTTGGACCGGAGTTCGATTCTCCGCACCTCCACCATGTAAGTGACGTCCGATACGTCATGCGATGCACGAGCATCCAGACGAATCGGACTCGATTGCCGGCCGTCCGTTCCACGGCCGAAAGGGCATCCGCCGACATCCGGCGGGTGCCCTTTTTACGTTGCGGTGCCTGTTTGGCCTCGGCTGGCATGCCTGCGTGTCGAGCGGAGCAGCATCCGGCACCTTCTCGTCTGCAACGAGAAGTATTGTGTCTCGTCGGACACATATAATCAATCCGGACATCCGACGATAGGAGAATACGTGACGGACCAGACCAGAAGGCGTCTCGCCGTGCCGTGTCTCGCGCTTATCATCACATGTGCGCTTCTGGGGCTTGACGCTCGCCTTGCGTATGCGGGCGTGTCTGCGACGACGGTCGCCGAGACCGAGTCGATGGCACCTCAGGATGACAAGGCCGTCGTCACGTCGAGCCAGGCCGAGACGACCGATTCCGCATCGACGCAGGCGGACGAGGTTGCGGACGCAACACAGCCGACGGAAGCTGTCACTCCGGCGTCGGGACAGGCGGGGACTGACGCCACCGTCACGTCAGGCGAAGAGTCGAGCTCGTCCGCCATAACCGCGGACGAGACGACAGACAAAGCGGGCTCTGGCGACAACCTGAGTGTCGATGCGGAGACGGACTCCCAGGCGAGCGCGTCCGCGGCGCCAGTTGATGCGTCCGTCTCCTCGGAGGAAACGTCAGCTGACCCCTCGGCGGACACGCCGTCATCGACGGTCGTCACCGGCGAGGTCGTCGAGTCCGCCCAGGGCGCCGACGCGTCTTCCACGCCCGCCGCTCCGGCCACGGTAGGCTGGGTCGGCGAAGGCACTGAATGGCGCTACTCGGACGGCGGCACGTGGCACCAGGGATGGTTGGTCGACGCGACGCTCCAGGACTACGGCCTGCAGCGCTACTGGCTTGAATCAGACGGCGTTCTCAGGACGAGCTCCCTCGTCGACCCCGACGCGGACGGCTCTGGCTGGTGGGCGTACGCACGCTCCGAGGGCTACGTCGTGCGTGGGAAGTACGTCTCGTCTGATGGCAAGGTCTACCTGGCCGACAACGACGGTCGACTCGAGGACCCGGGCTGGGTCGTGACCGATGACTATGGCGACGGCACCCAGCGCTACTACGTTGATGCAACGACCCATTCCGCGGTGAAGGGCTATTCCTCGGATGGCTGGGACCACTACACGCTCTCGTCCGGCTACGTGCTCCGAGGGGAAGACTCCTCGGACGGCACCACGCGCTATGCGGACAATGACGGCCGACTCGCGGAACAAGGTTGGCTCGTGACGAGCGACCTCGGCCAGGGTCTCCAGCGCTATTGGATCGGCGACGAGGGCGTCGTGGCCTCGTCCCGCCTCATCGATCCCACCGTGGACGGCTCTGGCTGGTGGGCCTACGCGACGTCCGAGGGCTACGTCGTGCGTGGGAAGTACGCCTCGCCTGACGGCGTCTACCTCGCCGACAACGACGGTCGGCTCGAGGACCCGGGCTGGCTCGTGACGGCACGGTATGACGGCGTGCTCCAGCGCTACTGCGTCGACGAGACGACCCATGCATGTCGAACCGGGTTCTTCTCCGTCGACGGTAGCGGCTACTATGGCTTGCCGGAGGTTGGCTACGTGCTTCGCGGCACGCGCGGCAGCAGCGTCGTGGCAGACAACGACGGCAGGCTCGTCGCGTCTGCAGGCTGGCTCGTGACCGACGGCTTCGGGCAGGGCCTCCAGCGCTACTGGGTCGGCGACGGAGGCATCGTAGCCACGTCCCGTCTCATCGACCCCGACGTCGACGGCTCTGGCTGGTGGGCGTACGCGCGCTCCGAGGGCTACGTCGTTCGCGGCAAGTACGTCTCGTCTGACGGCAGGGTCTACCTCGCCGACAACGACGGCCGACTCGAGGCCCCGGGCTGGGTCGTGAGCTCCGCCTACGGCGACGGCCTCCAGCGCTACCGAATCGAGGAGAGCACGCGTGCGTGCACCTCGGGATTCTTCGCGGTGGGGGATGACGAGTACTACGCGATTCCCTCTCAGGGCTATGTCCTGCGAGGGTCGCGTGACATCGGCGCCATCACCTACTACGCCGACAACAATGGCGTGATCCTGACCCCCGTGCAAGGTACCATCCCCACGGCGAAGGATGGCGTTTCCACCTCCACGACCTCCACTCCCGTCAACGCCATTTCCTATCTCTTCCTCCCCTCGTACGCGAGCCTGAGCTCGGTGTCGCTCTCGACCCTCCGTCTTGGCGGCACCTCCGCCGGCCTCCTTCTCGCCGCATATGAGAGCGGCTCGTTCTCGACGGTCGCAACTGGTGCGACCGTCGACCTGACGGCATTCTCTCAGACGACGGATGCGAACGGCGCCCTGCTCTTCAGGTACATGCTCGAGGAGGGTTCCACCGTCCACACGCTTGCGGTCATGGTGTCGGGCCAGATTCGCACGGTGTTCGTCATCAGCGTCGACCCCGAGAACGAGGGCCGTGCCTATGTGGAGGCAAGCATCCATCACACGGCGAAGGCGGACGTCTCCATCGTTGTCGTCGACCCTGATGGAACCGTCGTCTACAACAAGGACAGCGTCTCCTCGGGCAAGACCTCAACGATCAAGGGGCGCGGAAACTCCACGTGGGGCGTCGGCGACAAGAAGCCCTACCAGATCTCTCTCAGCAAGAAGGCCGACCTTCTCGAGACGGGGAACTCCGATAACGCCGCCAAGAAGTGGCTCCTTCTCGCCAATGCGAACGACGCCACCCTCCTTCATAACTCATTCGCCTATGATCTCGCCCTCGAACTGGGCATGTGCGGCACCGAGAGCGCGCCGGTCGACCTCTACTACGACGGAGCATATCGGGGCAACTACCTCCTGTGCGAGAAGATCGAGGTCGGGAGCGGCCGTGTTGACATCCATGACCTGGAGGGGGACATCGAGGACGCGAACGGCGATGATGACGTTTCGGCTCACTCGACCGCTCGGGGGACCAACGCCTATGGCTACGCGTTCCAGTACGTCTCTGACGTGGCGAACCCTGCCGACATCACGGGAGGGTATCTCCTCGAACTGGACTCGGCATATTTCTCGTCCGAGCTCTGCTGGTTCAGGACGAGCGTGGGCTACTTCGTGGTGAAGAGCCCCGAGGTCTGCTCGAGCGCGTGCGTGCGCTACATCAGCGAGGCGACCCAGGCGGCCATCGACAACCTGGACGCCGGTGTCACGTCGTCTGACGGCTACCTCTTCGACCTTGATTCCCTGAGCTGGACCTACCTTATCAACGAGTATTGCAAGAACGTTGATGCGTTCTGCTCGTCCACGTATTTCTGCCTGGATCGTGGCTCGTCGACGTTCTACGCCGAGCCCGTCTGGGACTTCGATGGGTCGTGCGGAACCCGTACGGACTTCAAGGCGGCAGGTGCTTACGGCTACGCGGGGCTCCTCTCGGCATCCGACGGCTGGGTCATCGACATCCCGACCGTTCGCGAAAACGTTGTCAGCCACTGTGCCGAGTTCTCGACGCTCGTCGAGAACGTCCTTCTCGGGGACGCGTCCACGACGGGCGCCAACGGATTCCTTCATTCGCTCCAGTACTACTACGACCAGGTAGGTGCATCGCAGAGGATGAATCAGGCCATCTTCGGAATCACGGGGTTCAGCAACGTGCTTACCCCCTTCTCGACCTACGCGGCAAACGTCGAGTACCTGAGGTCGTGGCTCACGGACCGCATCGCGTGGTGGGACTGGGAGGCCTCGAGACTCGCCGCGGGAATCGTCGAGAACGCGCCCGTCGCGTACGAGGGGACCGACTACTCGGAGGTGTACGACTACAGCTACTACCTCGAGATGAACCCCGACGTGGCTGCGGCGTTCGGCAACGACGAGGAGGCGGTGCTGAGGCACTTTGTCACCTACGGCATGGCGGAGGGACGCATCGCGAGCCGGAACTTCTCGGTCGACACGTATAGGCCGAGGTACGCCGACCTACGCGCTGCGTTCGGGGACGATCTAGCCGCGTACTACCGCCACTTCATGACCTACGGGTTCTTCGAGGGGAGAACGGCCGTCTAAGGAGACCGTCTTCCACGGATTACCTGCGGCCCCCGCGCGTGAACTCGCGTGCGGGGGCCGCTCTCTCCCTTCCGAATGGGTATAACAAGCCACGCTGCACATTCGAGAGGAGATACGGAACATGGAGAATGGCATCGGAACGGCGCTCGTCCTCGAGGGCGGCGGCTTTCGCGGCATGTTCACGGCAGGCATCCTCGACGTGCTCATGGAGCACGGCATCTATGGGTTCTCGAGCGCATGGGGCGTCTCGGCGGGAGCCATCAACGCCGCGAGCTTTCGCAGTCGGCAGATCGGGCGCACCATGCGCATCATGCTCGCGTTTCGTGACGACCGCAGGTTCATGTCGCTCTCCTCGCTCGCGAAGACGGGCGACCTCGCCGGAGGGGAGTTCCTCTATGGGGACGTCCAGAACGACCTGGACCCCTGCGATCTTGAGACCTTCAACGCAAACCCCATGCCCTTCTTCGCGGTGGCTTCAGACATCGTCTTCGGTTCCGCGGCCTACCTGCCCACGAACCATTTTCCCGAGGACGTGGCCAACGTGCGCGCGTCCGCGTCGATGCCCGCCGTGTCGCGCGTCGTTGAGATTGACGGCCATCGCTACCTCGACGGTGGGACCACCGACGCCATCCCCTTTGGCGTGGCCCTCGGCCTTGAGGGAGAGGCCGAGGTCGAAGGCTACGAACCCGTCCGCCGTGCGCTCGTGGTGGTGACTCAGGACCGTGGATACGTCAAGTCGGGGAACTCCGAGGGGATGGCCATCCGCTCGCACCGCTACGACGGGTATCCCTACTACCTCGAGGCGCTCCGCACGCGCGGCGAGCGATACAACGCGCAGCGAGCGAGGCTCTGGGAGCACGAGGCGGCAGGCGACTGCCTGGTCATGGCTCCCGAGAAGCCTGTCGAGGTCAAGGTCAACGAGCACGCTGGGGCGCCGCTGCTCGACCTCTATCTCCAGGGACGTCATCTGGCGGAGGCGCGTCTCGACGAGGTCCGCGCGTTCATGGCGGAGGACTAGGTCGCCGGGCCTTGCAAGACCTCTGGTTAAGAACCGAGCGACACAAAAAGGGGACGCCTGAGCGGACGTCCCCTTCGCACGAGTATGGCCTGTGTCTACGAGAGCTTGGTGAGCACGACCTTGTCGATGAGAGAGTCGATGACGGAGCGCTCTGCCGCCTGCGTGCCCGACTGCATGACGTTAGCTGCGCCCGTGGCCATGGCGAGCCTCATGGTGTCCTCGAGGGGCATGCCCTTGTTGACGGCATAGGCGATGGAGGCCACGACCGAGTCGCCGGCGCCTACCGTCGAGCCGACGGGAACCTTGACGGGACCTGCGTGCCAGGTCTCGGTCTCGGTGCAGAAGACAGCGCCCTCGCCGCCCATCGAGATGACCACCAGGGGGATGCCCCCGTCCACGAGCTCGCGAGCCGCCTTGGCGACTTCCTGCGCGCCGGTGAGCTCACGTCCCACGAGCGCGGAGAGCTCGTGGTCGTTGGGCTTGATGAAGTACGGCTTGCCCTCGATGCCGTGCTGGAGCGCCTCGCCGTCGGCGTCGAGGAAGACGCGGATGCCGCCCATGCGCAGGACTCGGCACCAGTTCTCATAGGCGTCGGGACTCACGCCCTTAGGGAGGCTGCCGGAGACCACGACGATCCCGTCGGCCGGCACGACGTTCGCGAGGTCGATGAGCATGTCATTGAGCATGCTGTCCGTGACCTCGGGGCCGGGCTCGTTGATGTCGGTGTGCGTGTCGTTGACGGGGTCGACGACCTTGAGGTTCGTGCGCGTCTCGCCGGCGGCGGGGATGGAGTGGACACGAATCCCGTCCGCCTCGAGTGCGGCCTGGATCCAGTCGCCGGTGTTGCCCGCGAGAATCGCCCAGGCCTCGGTGGTTCCCCCGAGCTTCTTGATGACCTTGGAGACGTTGATGCCCTTGCCGCCTGCGTCGCGGCGCAGTTCGGTGATGCGGTTGACCTCGTCGACCTTGAGGTCGGGAACCTGTGCCGTCTTATCGAGCGCCGGGTTGAGGGTGACGGTGTAGATCATCTTTCCTCCCTAGATGAAAATCCTCCAACGTGCCACTTCATTCTAGCTGGAGTCGCAGGCCGAGAGCCCCTCGCGTGGGGCGGGCGGTAGCGCCGTGGCGAGGTCGACGAGGTTCCATGCAGGCCTTGTGTATGGAGTATTTGTTTTCACAAGGCGATGCTCGCGCGCTATAATTTGAAGGCTTTCCACAGAGCCCCGTAATCTCTGACAAAAAAGCATGCGACTGCTCGTCCAGGGGCGGCCGCCGTAATCAGGTTCGTAGGAGGAGTCAAGTGAAGAAGTCGACTCAGTACGCCAAGCCCGGCGAGGTCGAGCGCAAGTGGGTGCTCATCGACGCCGACGGCGTGACGCTCGGGCGTCTCGCCACCAAGGCGGCAATGATCCTTCGCGGCAAGGACAAGCCCCAGTTCACCCCCAACAGCGACACCGGTGACTTCGTGGTCATCATCAACGCCGACAAGGTCGTCCTCACGGGCGTCAAGGCGGACAAGAAGGAGTACTGGCGTTACTCCGGATGGCTCGGAGGCCTTCATTTCGAGTCGTTCAAGGAGGCCATGGCCAAGCACCCCGAGCGCGTCGTCGAGCACGCCGTGAAGGGCATGCTCCCGAAGACGACCCTCGGCCGCAAGCAGGCGACCAAGCTCAAGGTCTACGCCGGCCCCGAGCATCCGCACACCGCTCAGAACCCCGTCAAGATCACTCTGGAGGCTTAACCGATGGCTGACAACACCGCTGTTTACACCGGCACCGGCCGTCGCAAGGAGGCCGTCGCTCGCGTCCGCCTCGTTCCCGGCACCGGTAAGGTCACCGTCAACGGACGTGACGCAGCCCAGTATTTTGGCCGTCAGCAGCTCGTTGACAACGCAACCGCTCCCTTCCGCGCCACCGACACCGCCGATCGCTTCGACGTCATCGCACTCTGCGACGGCGGCGGCATCAACGGCCAGTCCGGCGCTCTCCGCCTCGGCATCGCCCGCGCCCTTCTCGACGCCGGCGAGTACCGTGACGAGCTCAAGAAGGCCGGTTACCTCACCCGCGATTCCCGCGCGGTCGAGCGCAAGAAGTACGGTCTCAAGAAGGCCCGCAAGCGCCCGCAGTTCTCGAAGCGCTAGTTTCTCCGTTCCGCAGATATTTGGAAGAGGGTTCGTCGTGGCTGTGGCGGACCCTCTTCTTGCGTAACATTGAGAGATGCATGACAGTCGTTTCACGCTCGGGTTCGAAAAGAGGAGACAAAATGAAGTACTTCGGAACCGACGGCTTCAGGGGTGTGGCGAACGAGGGGCTCAACGTCGAGCACGCCTATAAGATTGGCCGTTTCATCGGCTGGTACTACGGTGCGCGCAAGGCCTGCAAGGCCCGCGTCATCATCGGCAAGGACACGCGTCGCTCGAGCTACATGTTCGAGTCCGCGCTCGTGTCAGGTCTCGTGGCATCCGGCGCCGACGCCTACATGCTCCACGTGATCCCCACCCCGGGCGTGAGCTACGAGGTGGTCGACGGTGGCTTCGACTGCGGCGTCATGATCACCGCGAGCCACAACCCCTTCACTGACAACGGCATCAAGCTCGTCAACCGCGAGGGCTACAAGATGGACGAGGACGTCCTCAAACTCGTCGAGGGCTACATCGATGGCGAGACGGACGTGCCGCTCGCCACGGGTGAGGACATCGGCCGCACGGTCGACTACATGCAGGGCCGCAATCGCTACATCTCGAGCCTGATCTCGAGCTGCGGCTTCTCCCTCCAGGGCTTCAAGATCGGTCTCGACTGTGCGAACGGTTCCGCCTCGAGCGTCGCGCGCCCCGTCTTCGACGCCCTTGGTGCCGAGACCCACGTGATCAACAACGCCCCCAACGGCTTCAACATCAACGTGGACTGCGGGTCCACGCACATCGAGCAGCTCAGGACCTTCGTGGTCCAGCAGGGCCTTGACGTGGGCTTCGCTTACGACGGAGACGCCGACCGCTGCCTCGCCGTCGACGAGCGCGGCCGCGTGGTCGACGGGGACCTCATCCTCTACGTCTGCGGAACCTACCTCAGCAAGTACGGTCGTCTCACCAAGAAGACGGTCGTCCCGACGGTCATGTCCAACTTCGGCTTCTTCAGGGCGCTCGACGCCGCTGGCCTCAAGTACGAGACCACCGCGGTGGGCGACAAGAACGTCTATGCCTGCATGCGCGAGAACGACTACTCCCTCGGCGGCGAGCAGTCGGGTCACATCATCTTCGGTGACCTCGAGAAGACCGGTGACGGCATCATGACCTCGCTGCGCATCATGGAGGTCCTCCGTGCCGAGAGGGAGAAGCTCTCGGAGCTCACCCGGCCCGTCCGTCTCTACCCGCAGCAGCTCGTCAACGTGCGCGTGAGCGACAAGGACGCAGCCATGGACGCCCCCGAGGTCCAGGCGGCCGTCACTGCGGCCGAGCAATTCCTCGAGGGGAACGGTCGCGTGCTCGTGCGTGCGTCGGGGACCGAGCCTCTCGTCCGCGTGCTCGCCGAGGCGCCTGACGAGTCTCTCTGCCAGCAGGCGAACGACATCGTGCTCGCCGCGCTGGAGCCCTTCAAGGTCTAGGGGCCTTGCTGATAGAACTGCGTTACTCAGGAACAGGCAGAACATCCAGGAGGGGACATCATGTGCGGAATCGTTGGCTATACGGGTAGGAACCAGGCATCGGAGTACCTCCTTCAGGGGCTCCAGACGCTCGAATATCGCGGATATGACTCTGCGGGCATCGAGGTCCTCTCCACGGACGGCGCCCTCCATGGCGTCAAGTGCGCTGGTCGCGTGGCCGTGCTCGCGGACCGCTGCGAGACCGCCAACCTCGTCGGCACCACCGGCATCGCCCACACCCGTTGGGCGACCCACGGCGCCCCCACCGATCGCAATGCGCACCCGCATCGTGACTGCACGGGAAAGATCGCCATCGTCCACAACGGCATCATCGAGAACTTCCGCGAGCTCAGGAGCTATCTCAAGCGCAACGGCCACACTTTTGCCTCGGACACGGACTCCGAGGTCATCGCCCACCTCGTCGAGGATGCGTGGGCGGGTCCCTGCAGGGGCGACCTTCTCGGCGCCGTGCACAACGCCTGCGGCCGCCTCGAGGGCTCGTGGGCGCTTGCCGTGGTCTGCGCCGACGCACCCGGCGAGATCGTCGTCGCCCGCAACGGCTCGCCTCTCGTCGTGGCATCCACGCCTGACGGCGCCTACGCCGCCTCAGACATCACGCCGCTCGCCTCCATTACCTCGCATGTGATTCCGCTCGAGAACGGGCAGTACGCCCGTCTCCAGGAGTCCGGCTCCATCACCGTGTACGACTCCGACGGAGCCGTCGTCGAACATCCGTCCGCCATCGACATCGACTGGGACGCGTCGGCAGCCACGCTCGGTGGCTACTCCGACTTCATGGCCAAGGAGATCGCCGAGCAGCCCGAGGCGATCGACCGCCTGCTCAAGGCGCACGTCACGGACAAGGGCATCAAGCTCGACGAGCTGTCCATGACCGAGGACGAGCTCGCCGCGGTCGACCGCATCTACCTCATCGCCTGCGGCACCTCCTATCACGTCGGCCTCATCGCGCGGACGCTGATTCAGACTTGGGCTCACGTGCCCGTCATCTGCGAGTACGCGTCGGAGTTCAACTACGAGCAGGACGTCCTCGTCACCGATCACACGCTCTGCGTCATCATCACCCAGTCGGGCGAGACGGCCGACACGCTCACGGCCGCCCGTCGCATGAGGGGCATGGGCTGCAAGGTCTTCGCCGTGACCAACGTGCTCGGGTCCTCTGCCGCCCGCGAGTCCGACGGAACGCTCTACGTGCAGGCCGGTCCCGAGGTCTGCGTCTGCTCAACCAAGGCCTATACGGCGCAGATGGTGGCCTGCGCGCTCTTTGCGCTGCGCCTCGCCCAGGCGCGCGGCGGGATGGACGCGGACGAGGTCGCTCGTCACTGTGCCGACCTCGAGACGCTGCCCGACCTCATCAGCACGGTCATCTCTCGCTCCTGGCAGGACAAGCAGGCCGCGGGCGTCTTCCGCCGCTCGCACTCCGCGCTGTTCCTCGGCCGCGGCGTCAACTCCACCACGGCCTACGAGGGCGCTCTCAAGCTCAAGGAGGTCAGCTACCTTCATGCCGAGGCGTACCCAGCCGGCGAGATGAAGCATGGCCCCATCGCCCTGCTCGAGCCCGGCTTCCCCGTCGTGACCATCGTCCCCGAGGACCGCGTCCACGACAAGACGATCTCGAACATCCAGGAGGTCATCGCCCGCGGCGCCACGTGCGTGGCCGTGGCGACGGACGGCGACGAGTCCGTGGCGAGCCTCTGCGAGCACGTGCTCTGGATCCCGCCCGTGTCCGACGAGCTTCTCGTCCCCATCGTCGCAGCGGTCCACCTGCAGATTCTTGCTCGCTACGTGGCGCGCAGCCGCGGGTGCGACGTCGACAAGCCGCGTAACCTCGCCAAGTCCGTCACGGTGGAGTAGCCCATGTCCCTGGCTGGCGTCGGCGTCGACATGCTCGAGATCGCGCGGATGCAGCGCGTCATGGAGCGCCGCCCGCACTTCCTCGGACGGGTCTTCACAGATGACGAGCGAGCGTACTGCGAGCGCACCGCGCGTCCCGCGGAGCACTACGCCGCTCGCTTTGCTGCCCGCGAGGCCGTGCTCAAGGCGCTGGGGACGGGATTCTCGCAGGGTATCGGGCTCTCGGACGTCTCGGTCGGCCGTGACGGGGCGTCGGGCAGGCCGATCGCCATCCTCTCGGGGCGAGCCGCCGAGGTGGCGCACGAGCAGGGCGTCAGCGAGATCGCGCTTTCGCTCTCGTTCACGCGCGAGGTCGCCGTGGCAAACGCCGTCGCCGTGACCGACGAGGTCAGGCCGCGTCAGGACGAGCACGAGGACGCCTCGAAGGCGCTCGCCGCGTCGTTCAAGGAAGCGCGCTCGCTCATCGACGAGCTTGAGCGCGTGCAGGAACAGGGAGCCGACGTCTCGGTGACGTCGGAGGAAAGGGTTGAGGAGTAGAACATGCAGCCCGTATTGAACGTTGATGACATCAAGCGCGTGGAGGTCGCCCTCACGAGGGTCGGGGTGAGCGTCTCCGAGCTCATGCACCGCGCTGGGTATGCGGCCGCGGCCGAGGTCCTCGAGCTGGGGAACGTCGAGAACGTGGTCGTGCTCGCCGGCATGGGCAACAACGGGGGTGACGGCTGGGTCGCCGCCGAGGCGCTGCTTCGCAAGCACGTCAACGTCAAGGTCGTGAGCCCCATCGAGCCGGACCAGCTCTCCGGCGACCTCGCCCGACAGGTCGCCCAGAGCGCCGTGCGCGCGGGCGTGTCCGTCCTCGTCGGTCCGTCCCGTGACGAGCTCGAGGGTCTCTTCTCCACGGCTGACGCCGTGCTCGACTGCATGCTCGGCACGGGCTTCCGCGGCGAGCTCCGCGCCCCCTTCGACATCTGGATCGACTGCCTCAACGACTCCGGCGCCCGCGTGGTCGCCGTCGACGTCCCGAGCGGGCTCTCCGCGCAGTCGGGGCACGCGCCCGGACCTGCCGTCATGGCCGACATGACCGTGACCATGCTCGCGCTCAAGCCCGGCCTTCTCGCCGACGATGGTCGCGACCTCTGCGGCTCCATCGTCGTCGCGCCGCTCGCCGAGCAGACCGAGCGGCTCGTGAACGACTCCGACCCCGTCGCGTGGCGCACGGACCTCAGCGACTACCTCGACGTCATGCTGCCTTCCGTGACGGCCGTCGACAAGTTCTCCCGCGGCTCCGTGCTCGTCGTGGGCGGCTCGTCCCGCTTCCCCGGGGCGCCGATCATGGCGGCGAGGGCGGCCGCGCGCGCAGGCGCCGGCTACGTCACCCTCGCCGTGCCCGAGACGATCGTCCCCGTCGTGCAGAGCCACCTGATCGAGATTCCCGTGGTGGGGCTACCCGCCGACTCCGACGGCGTCATCTCGAGCGAGGCCCGCAACGAGGTCGTCCGTCTCGCCCACGAGAACTCGACGACGCTCATCGGTCCCGGCATGCGCGTCACATCGGGAACGGTCTCGGCCGTCTCGGCGCTCCTCAGTGCGGACATGCCGCTCGTGGTGGACGCCGACGGCCTCAACTGCATATCTCGTCTTACCTCCGGAGCCCTTCCCGAGTTTCCCGAGCTGCTGAGAAGGACGGCGCCGCTCGTGCTCACACCGCACCGCGGCGAGCTCGGCCGGCTCGTCGGCAACGACGACACCCCGCCTGACTCGCTTGCCTCGCAGCTCGAGATCGCGCGTAGGATCATCTGGGCGGACGGCGGCTCCGAGCTCACCATCGTGACGAAGGGCACGGCAACGGGATGCGTGGGCGTCGAGCAGGCAATCCTGCCCAAGCCCGGTCCCGCGGCGCTCGCCACGGCAGGTTCCGGCGACGTGCTCGCGGGCATGATCGCGTCGCTTCTCGCCCAGACCGCGGGGAAGTTCGACGACTACCCGCTGCTCTGCGCGCTCGCCTGTGAGATTCACGGATATGCGGGATCAATCGCCGCCGAACGCTACGGCTCGCGCGGCGTGATGGCAACCGACGTCATCGACGCGATCGGACTCGCCTCCGACGCCGTCGAGGAGCGCGTCTCGTTCCCCGATGCCGACGCAGCGGAAGAGGCCTAGGACATTCTGGGAGTGATGGCACATGTCAGCGAGGGTGAACGGTCCGGCGGACAGGTGGGCGTGGGTCGAGGTCGACCTCGCCGCCCTGCGTCGCAATGCAAAGGCGTTCAGAGCCCAGATTCGACCCGGCACCAAGATGATGGCCGTCATCAAGGCGGATGCCTACGGGCACGGAGCCGTGGCCTGCGCCAAGACGCTGCGGTCGGCTGGTGCCGACCAGTTCGCCGTGGCGACGGTCGCCGAGGGCGTCGAGCTTCGCAAGGCGGGCTTCGACGCGCCGATTCTCATACTCTCGCAGCCGCCGGTCGGCTGCGTGGGCACGCTCGTGGAGTACGACCTCATGCCGTCCGTCTACGAGGTGGACTTCGCCCTCGCGCTCGGCGAGGCTGCGGCAGCCGAGGGCAAGGTTGCCAAGTACCACCTGGCACTCGACACGGGCATGACGCGCATCGGAGTCCGTCGAGGCGACGTCCTCGAGGTGCGCCGCGCGATTGACTTCCATCGCGGCATCGAGTGCGCGGGCACCTTCACGCACTTCGCCACCGCCGACGTCATCGATGACTGGGACTTCGCGCTCCAGCTCAACCGCTTCCAGGAGGCCGTCCAGGCGATTCGCGACGCCGGTCTCGAGACGGGCCTCGTACACTGCGACAACACGCCTGGCACGATCCTGCATCGCGAGTGCCAGTTCGACATGTGCCGCGTGGGCATCGGACTCTACGGCCTCCAGCCCGCCGAGACCACCGCTCCGCGCATCCAGCTCGAGCCGGTCATGAGCGTCCGCGCCCGTGTGACGCGCGCCGTCTACCCCGAGGTGGGCGATGGGGTGGGCTATGGTCTCACCTGGCGCGTCCCCAAGCGCAACATGCAGGTCGCCACCGTGCCCATCGGCTATGCCGACGGTCTCTCCCGCATCCTCTCCAACAACATGGACGTGCTCGTCGACGGCATGCGCTGTCGTCAGGTGGGTCGCATCTGCATGGACCAGTTCATGTTCGCAGTCGACGTCAACGCGGCGCGCTCGTATCACCCCGGTCGCCCCGTCACCGAGGGAGATATCGTCACGGTAATCGGCCGCGACGGCGACGAGGAGATTACAATCGACGAGATGGCGGCCATCCAGGGGACCATCAACTACGAGGTCGCCTGCGGCTTTGGTATGCGCCTCGAGAAGATCTACGTCTAGAAAGCGGCATCGATGTCCGTATTGCACATTCCCGGTCACGAGCACCAGAAGCCTGGTGAGGTGAGCCTCGAGGAGATTGTCAGCCTCATGGGCAACTGTCAGCTCTGCCCGCTCGGTCAGACTCGCACCAACCTCGTCTTCGGCGTGGGCAACCCGCACGCCCGCGTGATGTTCGTCGGCGAGGGGCCCGGCAAGAACGAGGACCTGCAGGGCGAGCCCTTCGTGGGCGCCGCCGGCAAGAAGCTCGACTCCCTTCTCTCGATCGCCGGGCTCACGCGCTCCGAGATCTACATCGCCAACGTGGTCAAGTGCCGTCCGCCCGGAAACCGCAACCCCAAGCCCGAGGAGATCGAGGCCTGCTCGCCCTTCCTGCGCGAGCAGATCCGCTCCATCTGGCCCGACGTGATCGTGTGCCTGGGCAACTTCGCCTCGCAGTGGATCCTCAAGACCGATCGCGGCGTCACGAGCCTTCGCGGCCAGCTCCACCAGGTCGGTCACTTCGTGGTGTGCCCCACCTTCCATCCAGCGGCGTGCATCTACCACTCCGACTGGCAGCCGCTGCTCGAGGCCGACCTCGCCATGGTGGGCGAATGGCTCCGCACCCATCCCGAGGGAGGCGAGGCCTGATGGAGAAGGACTTCCGCACCTCCTCCACCGCCGAGACCATCGAGCTGGGCAGGCATCTCGGTGAGCTTCTGAGGGCGGGCGACGTCCTCGTGCTCACGGGAGACCTCGGCGCGGGCAAGACGCAGCTCACGAAGGGCATCGCCCGCGGCATGGGCGTGGGGGGCGACGTGACGAGCCCCACCTTCACGATCGAGATGGTCTACCAGGGCACCGACCTGGAGCTCGACCACTTTGACCTCTATCGACTCGATGACCCCGACCAGCTCGAGGACACGGGGCTGTTCGACGTGCTCGGGGCGGACGGCGTCTGCGTCATCGAATGGGGCGAGCAGTTCGCCGACGAGATCGGCGACGCGCGCGTGGACGTGTTCGTGCGCCGTCTCGACGACGAGGCGGCACCAGGGGAGGAGCCCCCGCGCAGCGTCACGTTCGTCTCGCACGACGTTCGCGGCGAGGAGCTCGTCTCGTCGCTGTAAGGGAAGCGCGCGGCAGCAAGGCCTGTGGGGGCGAGGGCGCCGAGGTCGGCGTCGGTCCCCGGGGCTGCACGCGTGCGATCGCATGCTACCGAAACGGATGAATCATGCTCGTACTCGCCATTGACACCTCGACCGACATGCTCGCCTGCGCCGTCGCGGAGTGGGAGCCCTCTGGCTCGACCGCCCGCGTGGACGTGCTCGCGTCGGGAGACCACCTCTGCCGGCGTCGGGCCAACGTCGAGCTCGCCGCCACCTGCCTCGACGTGCTCTCCCGCGCTGGCCATACGATGTCCGACCTCGACGCGGTTCTCGTCGGACGCGGACCCGGCTCGTTCACGGGCGTGCGCATCGGCATCGCCACGGCGAAGGGCATGGCCTGCGGCCTCTCCAAGCCGCTCCACGGGACCTCCGTCCTCGACGCGACCGCCTGGGTCAGCTGGCGGGCGGGCGTACGCGGACTTCTCGCCGTCGCCGACGACGCCATGCGCGGCGAGGTCTACCCAGGCGTCTACGAGCTCACCGACGGGGGAGTGACGAGGACGTTCGCATCCGAGACGGTCTGCACGGCGGACGAGTGCGTCGGAAGCTGGGCGGCGCGCGCCGACCGAGACCGGCTGACCATCACGGGCAACGGCCTCGTGAAGTACCGCGCCAGGTTCGAGGCGGTGGGCTTCTCGACCTTCACCGACGAGCCGACCTGGTATCCCACGGGCGAGGGCCTTCTTCTCGCCGCCGCGTCTCCCGCACGCTATGACGCGAGCGAGACGGGCGACCCTGCGCTCGTGCTCCCGATCTACACCCGTCTCTCCGATGCCGAGGAGAACGAGCGCAAGCGTCTCGGCCTGGCGACGCCCGCCAGCGTCGAGGTCACGGGCGTCGACGACGCCCTGGCCGACCGCCACCTGCAGCTGCGACCCATGAGCGTGAACGACATCTCCGCCGTGGCCTCGCTCGAGGCCTCCGCCTACGAGGGTTCGGCGCATACCCCCTGGTCGGAGCGGCTCTTCTCCGAGGAGCTCTCCCAGCCCGGTCGTACGTGGTGGGTCGCTCACGACCTCGGTCGCATCATCGGCTTCGCCGGCGGCCAGATGGCGGGCGACGACTTCGAGGTCACCGACGTCGTCGTGGTGCAGGACCACCGGCGGAGGGGCATCGCCGCGCGCCTCGTCTCGCGCATCTGCTATGACGCCCACGTCCTCAACGCCCGAACCGCCTCGCTCGAGGTCGACGTCGACAACGCGTCCGGACGCGCGACGTATGCCTCGCTCGGCTTCACGGAGGCCGGACGGCGCCCGAACTACTACGGTGACGGCCATGACGCCCTCATCCTCAAGGCAGACCTGCCCCTCAAGGCTGACGCCGAGCACACGCTCGACCGCGTGGAGCCGGCTGCCTCGATACGGCCCTGGCCCATCGCCTGCGGTCAGCGCGACGACGCCTGCGAGGCTGCGATCGCCGACGCGGGTCCTCTCGTCCTCTCGATAGAGTCCTCCTGTGACGAGACTGCCATGGCCGTCACCGACTCTCACGGCGTCGTGTGCGCGAGCGTCGTCGCCACGTCCATCGACTTCCACGCGCGCTTCGGCGGAGTGGTGCCCGAGATCGCCAGCCGCAAGCACGTCGAGGCCATCGTCGGCGTCTTCGAGGAGACGCTCGCCAAGGCGGGCGAGCACTTTGGCTGCGACACCCTGGCAGCCTCCGACCTCGCCGCCGTCGGCGTGACCGCCGGTCCGGGGCTCGTGGGCGCGCTCGTGGTGGGCGTCGCCTTCGCCAAGGGCCTCTGCGCGGCTGCCGACCTGCCCCTCGTTCCCGTGCACCACCTCGAGGGCCACCTTCTCGCCAACCTCTTCGAGACGCCCGACCTCAAGCCGCCCTTCGTGGCGAGCCTCGTCTCGGGCGGGAACACCATGCTCGTGCACGTGCGCGCCTGGGGCGACTACGAGGTGCTCGGTGCGACCATCGACGACGCGGTGGGGGAGGCCTTCGACAAGGTCTCGAAGGCGCTCGGCCTGGGCTATCCCGGCGGACCCGTGATCTCGCGCCTCGCCGCGCAGGGCAACCCCCGCGCCATCCACTTCCCGCGCGCGATGATGCATAGCGGCGACTATTCGTTCAGCCTCTCCGGCCTCAAGACGGCGGTCATCACCTACATCGAGGGCGAGAACCGAGCGGGCAGGCCCATCAACCTGCCTGACCTCGCGGCAAGCTTCGAGGCTGCGGTCATCGACGTGCAGGTGTCCAAGGCGGTCACCGCCGTCGAGCAGACGGGCGTCTCGGACTTCTGCGTGGGCGGCGGCGTCGCGGCCAACCCCGAGCTTCGCGCGGCGTATCGGGAGACCTTCGGAAAGATGGGCGTACGTGTGACCGTGCCGCCCATGCGCGCCTGCGGAGACAACGCCGCCATGATCGGCGTCGCCGCCGTGCGCAGCTTCCGTTCGGGCAGGTTCGCGCCGTTGACCCTCGACGCCGAGCCCAACGCTCCGCTCGGTTCGTGGAGCTCGAAAGACGCCCCGGTCCCGCCCAGTTGGGCATAATCAGACGACCTCTCCCGGGCGGTCCATCGTTACCTGCAGGTTTCCTCTTGTCCGTACGGGTGGCGGCGTTCGTCAAACGTCGTTATCGTACTTTACCAAACTGGAGTGGCAGGCGCACCTGCGCCGGGTCCGTGGGAGGAAGCTATGGATAAGAACAGTCTCTCTCGTCGCTCGTTCGTCAAGATGACCGGCGGCGCGCTCGGTGCGGGCAGCATGCTCGTCCTTGCAGGCTGCGGTCCCGCCGCGCAGAGCACGTCTAGCTCGACTTCGTCGACCGCCGCTGACTCGTCGTCCTCGTCGTCGGCCACCCTTGGCGATGGGAAGACGCTCCGCGTCGGCATGGAGGCCGCCTACGCTCCCTACAACTGGCAGGCGTCCGAGGAGTCGGACACCACCATCCCCATCGAGAACGTCGACGGCGCCTATGCTGACGGCTATGACGTGCAGATCGCCAAGAAGATCGGCGAGGGCCTCGGTATGGACCCGGTTGCTGTGAAGATGAGCTTCAGCGGCCTCATCGACGCCCTCACCGCCGGGCAGATCGACATCATCTGCGCGGGCATGTCCTATACGGACGAGCGCGCCCAGTCCATCGACTTCTCCGATTCCTACCTTGACGACAGCATCTCGCTTGTCGTCAAGAAGGACTCCGCGTATGCGAGCGCCACGTCGCTCGAGGACTTCTCCGGCACTTCGGTGCTCGGTCAGAAGGACACCTTCTATGATGACGTCATCGACCAGATTCCCAACGTCAACCACATGACGCCCGTCGCGACGATTCCCAACGTCATCGAGAACATCGAGCAGGGAACCTGCGACGCCATCACATTCTCGTCGCTCAGCGTCCCCTATCTTCTCGAGGACTATCCCGACCTCGTCGAGGTTGAGTTCGCCGACGGCAAGGGCTTCGCCGATGCCACGAACCCGGACAACGCCGGCATCGCAAAGGGCCAGGACGGCGTTCTCGAGAAGATCAACAAGATCATCGGTGACGTCTCGAGTGACGAGCGCTCCCAGATCTGGAACGACTGCTCCAACCGCCAGCCCTCGTAGGCGGGCGCATTCGGACGGGAGAATTCACCATGGCAGAGGCGCCGGACCAGTCGCGCCAGTCCAGGAAGCAGGGGAGGTTCGCGAGGTTCGTCCTCGCCGACCACCGCTACGTCCTTCTCGGAACGAGCGTCGTCGCACTTCTCGGCATGCAGCTCTCGAGCCAGCCGCGCTCCACGATGAGCTTCCTCGCGCATGCGTATGCGCTTGAGGTCGTGTTGTACTACGTGCTCGTAGCGTGGATCGCCGTTTCTGTCATCGCCTTCGTGATCAAGCTCGTGACGCGCCGGCGCTATGCGACGGTCTCGCCGTTCACCAAGCCGAAGGTCCGGCGCATCCTGCGCACTGGCTCATACGTCATCTGGGCGATCACCCTCGTCCTCTTCGTCGACCGCGTGGTGCTCGGCATCGCGGCAACGTGGCAGCTGGCGACGACCGCCACGTCACGTCCGTCCGACTCGTTCGCGAGCGCGTTCTACATGCTCTGGCAGGGCCGCCAGATCTTCTGGACGGGCATCACGACGACCGTCGAGCTGGCCGTCTTCGGTACGATCATCGCGTTCTTCCTCGCGCTGCTCCTCGTGTTCCTGCGCATCCAGCAGGTCGACCGTCCCGATAACGACCTCGTGCGCTTCCTCAAGGTCGTGGGGTCGGGCTTCGCCAAGGTCTACAGCGCCGTCGTCCGCGGCACCCCGATGATGGTCCAAGCGGGCATCATCTACTTCGGTGGCTTTGGCATCATGCGAGGCACCGGCCTCTCCACCACCGAGATCAACGGCATCTGGTCGACCTTCGTCGCCGGCCTGGTCACGATCTCCCTCAACTCCACCGCCTACATGATGGAGGTCCTCCGCGGCGGCATCGAGTCGGTCGACGAGGGCCAGACCGAGGCCGCCCGTTCGCTCGGCCTCTCGCAGTGGCAGGCCATGAGCAAGGTCGTCTTCCCCCAGGGCATCAAGTTCGCCATCCCCGGCCTCTCGAACGAGCTCGTCATCAACATCAAGGACTCCTCGGTCCTCTCGGTCATCGGCGTCTTCGACCTCATGTTCGCGACCACGACCGTCGCGGGCATCTACTACCGCCAGACCGAGAGCTACATGATCGCCGCGGTCTGCTACCTCGTGCTCACCATGGTCGCGACGAAGCTGCTCTCGAGGTTCGCGCGGCACTTCGACGTCAAGGCGGGCCCCGTCTTGGGGACCTCCGACGCGAAGGTCGTCAAGAAGATTACGAAGGGGAAGAAGGCCTAGGACATGCTTTCCGATACCAGCTCCTCGAGCCCCCTCATCCGCGTGGAAGGCCTTCGCAAGTCGTTCGGCGACCACGTGGTCCTGCGAGACATCGACTTCGAGGTCAGGCCTGGCGAGGTCGTGACCATCATCGGCGCCTCCGGCTCCGGCAAGTCGACGCTCCTGCGCTGCATCAACCTCCTCGAGACGCCCGACGCTGGGCACGTGTGGTTCCACGGGGACGACCTGGCCGCCGAGCATGTGGACGTTAATCGCCTCCGCGAGAAGATCGGCATGGTCTTCCAGGGATTCAACCTGTTCAACAACATGAACGTGCTCGACAACTGCACGCTCGCACCTGTGACGCTCAGAAAGATGTCAAAGGCGGAGGCCGAGAAGGTCGCGCTCGAGCACCTCGATTCCGTGGGGCTCTCCGACTTCGTCCATGCCGACGTCAACACGCTCTCCGGCGGGCAGAAGCAGCGCGTCGCCATCGCGCGCGCCCTCTGCATGCAGCCCGACCTCATGCTCTTCGACGAGCCGACCTCTGCCCTCGACCCCGAGATCGTCGGCGAGGTGCTCGAGGTCATGCGCGCCCTCGCCGCAAAGGGCATGACGATGGTGGTGGTCACGCACGAGATGTCCTTCGCACGGAATGTCTCCGACGAGGTCGTCTTCATGGACCAGGGCGTTATTGCCGAGAAGGGCTCGCCCGAGAAGATGTTCACGAACCCCGAGATGCCGCGCACGCGGGAGTTCCTCGCCCGCTACCTTGCCTGACCTGGAAAAGGGGACAGGTTGTTTTTCCAGGTTTTCTATTCCGACGTTTCGACGAGCGGCGGGATTGTTGATTCGTGCGTCCTGGGCTAGGCAAAAACCTGGAAAAACAACCTGTCCCCTTTTCCAGGTCAGCCGGCTGACGCTTCCTCCGTGCTACGATTGCCCCATCACTGCGCACGTCCGAGGAGGCTTCCATGCAGGATGGATTCGTGTCGGTCGCGGCCATGACGCCCGAGGTTCGGGTTGCGGACGTCGCCTTCAACGTCGAGTCGATCCTCGGGAGGGTCGACGATGCCTGCGCCGAGCATGGCGCCAAGGTCGTCATCCTGCCTGAGCTCTGCATCACGGGATACACCTGCGAGGACCTCTTCTGGCAGGACACCCTTCTCGACGCCGCCGAGGCCGGCCTCGCCGAGATCGCCTCGCGGTCTGCCCGCTACGACGCCCTCGTCCTTCTCGGCATGCCCGTCCGCGTCAACGCCAAGCTCTACAACTGCGCCGTCGCCATCTCGTCCGGCACCATCCTCGGCGTGGTGCCCAAGCGCAACATTCCCACCTACAACGAGTTCTACGAGGGGCGTCACTTCACGGCCGGAACGACCGACGCGGCCATGATTGACATCGCCGGCCAGGTCGACGTTCCCTTTGGCATGCGCCAGCTCTTCGCCTGCGACGACCTGCCGTCGCTCGTCGTGGCGGTCGAGATCTGCGAGGACCTCTGGGTTCCCAACCCGCCTTCGATCGCCCATGCCCAGGCGGGCGCGACGCTCGTCTGCAACCTCTCCGCCTCCAACGCCATCGTCGGCAAGGCCGACTACCGCCGCTCTCTTGTCGTCGGTCAGAGCGCCCGGCTCGTCTGCGCATACGCCTACGCGAGCGCCGGCTGGGGCGAGTCCACGCAGGACCTCGTCTTCGCCGGCCACGACATGGTCGCCGAGAACGGCCGTCTGCTCGCGGAGGGTCGCCCCTTCGGCGACGGTGCGGCGGTCACCGAGATAGACCTGCAGCTCATCAGCGCCGAGCGTCGTCGCATGTCCACCTACCGCTGCGCGCCTGCCCCAGAGACGGCGGGCTACGACGTCACGCGGTTCTCGCTCGGCGTCCACGAGACGCGGCTGACGCGCTACGTCGACCCGCACCCCTTCGTGCCCGGCGACTCGGCGAGGCGGGCGGAGCGCTGCGAGGACGTCTTCTCGATCCAGGCGTACGGCCTGGCCAAGAGGCTCGTGCACACGCACTCCTCCCATGCCGTGGTTGGCGTCTCGGGAGGGCTCGACTCCACGCTCGCCCTTCTCGTCACGGCGCGCGCCTTCGACATCGCCAACCTCGACCGCACCGGCATCATCGCAGTGACCATGCCCGGCTTCGGGACCACCGACCGCACGCACGACAACGCGACGACGCTCTCCGACGCCCTCGGCGTCGACCTCCGCGAGGTGAACATCTCCGACGCGGTGCTCCAGCACTTCACCGACATCGGCCATGACGAGTCGGTCCGCGACGTCACCTACGAGAACAGCCAGGCGCGCGAGCGCACGCAGATTCTCATGGACATCGCTAACCAGGAGGGCGGTCTCGTCATCGGCACCGGCGACCTCTCGGAGCTGGCCCTCGGCTGGGCGACCTACAACGGTGACCTCATGTCCATGTACGGCGTCAACGCGAGCGTGCCCAAGACCCTCGTGCGCCATCTCGTGCGCTACGTGGCCGACACCTGCGGAAACGACGACGAGTCGGCGGTTCTCTACGACGTGCTCGACACGCCCGTCTCGCCGGAGCTCCTTCCCGCCACGGGCGAGGGGAAGATCAGCCAGAAGACCGAGGACCTCGTGGGCCCGTACGAGCTGCACGACTTCTTCCTGTACGAGGCGCTCCGCCACGGCTCGAGCCCCCGCAAGGTCTACCGACTCTCCCGCTATGCCCTTGGCGAGAAGTACGACGAGGCGACGATTCTCAAGTGGCTCAAGGTCTTCTATCGGCGCTTCTTTGCCCAGCAGTTCAAGCGTAGCTGTCTTCCCGACGGACCGAAGGTCGGTTCGGTGGCGGTGAGCCCCCGCGGCGACCTGCGCATGCCGTCCGACGCGAGTGCCGCCCTCTGGCTCAAGGAGCTCGACCAGCTGTAACCCGGATGGAAAAGGGGACAGGTTGCTTTTCCACGACAAGCTGTCGTGGAAAAGCAACCTGTCCCCTTTTCCATCCATGCGCGCTAGCGGCGATTGGCCCGCAGCTTTCCGGCGATTGCCACCGCGGATATCCCCGAGAGCAGGACAAGCGCCGCGAGGTAGTTGGCACCGCCGCTTTCGCCCATTGCCGGCACGGAGGGACTCTTGACCTGGACCGAGGTGGTGCGGACGGTCTCGGTGTGGACGGTGACGGTGGTCTCAGCCGCCTTCTTGAAGTTGGCGGTGTAGGTCGCGGCCTCCCAGGTCCCCGAGGCTCCCCTGGCGGGCACGAGCGTGGCTGAGGTGCTCACGACGGTCCCGGTCGCGTCGGTCCAGCTGATGAAGGCGTACCCTGCGGAGGCCGTCGCGGTCGAGCCCTTGGGCGTCCCGCTCACGGGGAGGATGCCCGCGTCGGACCCGCTGCTGACCGTCCCGCCCGCTCCGGCGACGTAGGTCAGGGTGACGGGCGCGCCCTCGGCGACCTTGATGGTGTAGTCATGCGAGTCCGTGCCAAGCTTGTTAGTTGCCTGGACCGTGAAGGTCCACGTGCCGACCTTCGTCGGCGTCCCCGAGACGACACCGGTGGCGGCGTCGAAGGTGAGCCCGTCCGGTAGCGTTCCGCTCGTGATGCCCCAGGTGATCGGCTGCGTGTCATTTGAAGCGGCAGCGATTATCTGGCTGTAGGCGGTGTACATCGTGCCGTCGGGGAGCGACGGGGTCGTGATGCTCGGTGGGTAGCCGCCGAAGACGACGTAGCAGTCGGTTCCGCTGTATGCCTCGTACGGGGGGTCGTAGTCGTACAGGACGTCGAAGTTCTTGAGGACATACTTCCCCAGGTTGTTCGTCACGGTGAGCTTGTCGGGTGTGACGAGCTTGTCGGCCGTGATGACCGGCGCGGACTCGAAGGTCCCGCCGCTCACCGTGAGCGAGCCATAGTTCTCGGTCGTGTCCGACTTGGGGACCCAGTAGTCCAGAACGGCGGTCAGCGCCTCCTTGAACACGCCGCCGGAGATGCTGATGGTCGGCGAGCTGTCTGCCAGGGGGATGTTGTTCCAGTAGATGATCGCGAGTTCCGGGTCGGTGCCCGAGAGGCTGACAGCATCAAAGGTGCCTCCGGAGATGCTGATTGTCGTGTCGCCGTGGGCGGGACCCTCCTGCAGGCAGACGGGGCTGTAGGTATCCAGGGAGGAAATCGTGCCGCCGGTGATGGAGAGGTCGCTCGTGCATCCTTCCCCATAGTCATACGTTCGTACGGGGGTGTACGAGGAGATCAGGGTGCCTCCTGAGATGGTGCACGTGGCTTTCCCGGCGTTCCACTGGGAGGAAAGGTTGTCCACCGCAAACGTCCAGTTGTCACCGGTGCTCTTGATCGTGCCGCCGGCTATCGTCAGCGTCGCCCCCTGGTTCATCACCGGGACGGACTCCGTATAGGTATCCCAGGCCTTGCTGCTGGTGAGAGATATCATTCCACCGCCGGCAGAGTCGTTCACCGTGAAGTCGCCACGGTTCTCGAACAGGTAGAAGCTGGCGGTCGTCGCGTCCGTCGCCGTGATCGTGTGGCCGTTCAGGTCCAGCGTCAGCGTCATGTTGGCGGGGATCTTGTACGGGGCGTTCGTCGTGAACGTCGTCGCCGGCACGTCCTTGTCCAAGGTGATCGTGTCCCCGCTCAGCGCCACCGTGAGCGCGTCCTGGATGGTCTTGTAGGCCTGACCTGACCCGTGGGCGGGTATCGTCGTATAGCTGGCGCTCGCGTCGACGTGGAGCGTCGTTCCCGCGGCGAGCGCAGTCAGGGGCGTCGCACAGAGGAGGGCGAGACAAGCAAGGAGAGAGCTCAGCAGAACACCGATCCGGCGCATCGTCTTTGGTCCCATGGTGGTTCTCCTCGGAATGGGAGGGATGACACTGTTACTCTCCCATATGGTACCTTCCTCGCATCGTGGGGGAATGCCTCTGCCGCGGCCTGTTCGCAAACGGGCGAAAAGGCCTGGTGAACATCACAAAACGGTTGCTTGGTTATGGCCGTTCGAGCGACATGCGTCGCCGAGAAGGCCTCTGTGGCATGTCGACGCCACCTGCCCGCGTCCTACTCCGAGGCGTCGTAGAAAATCTAAGTCGCAAATGGAAGATTTTTTCTTGTTTGGTGGTTTAAGTCCGCTCGTGTGGGTACTATTCAGAGCGTTGGTTTGAGCGGCGCGCCCATCGACGCGTTCGCACGGAGGGCGCCCGGTTGGGGCGCATGCAAAAGGAGGTTCTTTCACATGACTTTGAAGCCGCTTGGTGACCGCGTTCTGGTGAAGCCCGCACCCAAGGAGGAGAAGACCGCTTCCGGTCTCTACATCTCTAGTGGCGCTCAGGAGAAGCCGCAGCGCGGCGAGGTCATCGCCGTTGGCGAGGGCAAGCGTGACCAGGACGGAAACCGCATCCCCGTCGACGTCAAGGTCGGCGACCAGGTCTACTACGGCAAGTTCGGTGGCAACGAGGTCAAGATCGACGGCGAGGAGTTCCTTCTCCTTCGCTCCGATGACATCTACGCCATCATTGAGGCCTAACTCTCGTCCCATCAAACTTGGAGGATCACAAAATGGCTAAGGACATTCTTTTCGGCACCGATGCGCGTGCCAAGCTCGCCAAGGGTGTGAACACCCTCGCTGACGCCGTCACCACGACGCTTGGCCCCAAGGGCCGCTACGTCGCGCTCCAGCGCTCCTATGGTGCTCCCACCATCACCAACGACGGCGTCTCCGTCGCCAAGGAGATCGAGCTCAAGGACCCGATCGAGAACATGGGCGCCCAGCTCGTCAAGGAGGTCGCCACCAAGACCAACGACACCGTCGGTGACGGCACCACCACTGCCACGCTGCTCGCGCAGGTCATCGTCAACGAGGGTCTCCGCAACGTCGCAGCCGGCGCCAACCCCATCGCCATCCGTCGCGGCATCGACAAGGCTGTCACTGCCGTCGTCGACGAGATGAAGAGCACCGCCAAGGACGTCTCCACCAAGAAGCAGATCGCCGCGGTCGGCACCATCTCCGCCGGCGACCCCGAGATCGGCAACAAGATCTCCGACGCCATGGAGGTCGTGGGCAAGGACGGCGTCATCACCGTCGACGAGTCCCAGACCTTTGGCATCGACATCGACACCGTCGAGGGCATGCAGTTCGACAAGGGCTACATCTCCCCGTACTTCGCCACCAACAACGAGAACATGACGGCCGAGCTGCAGGATCCCTACATCCTCATGACCGACCAGAAGGTCTCGAACCTCCAGGACATCCTGCCCGTGCTCGAGGCGGTCTCCAAGCAGGGCGCCAGCCTGCTCATCATCGCCGAGGACGTCGACGGCGAGGGTCTCGCGTCCCTGATCCTCAACAAGCTCCGCGGCACCCTCAACGTGTGCGCCGTCAAGGCCCCCGGCTACGGCGATCGTCGCAAGCGCATGCTCGAGGACATCGCCGCCCTCACCGGCGGTCAGGTTGCCATGAAGGAGCTCGGCGTCTCGCTGTCCGACGTCAACGCTGACATGCTCGGCCGCGCCAAGTCCGTCAAGATCACCAAGGACGACACCACGATCGTCGGTGGTGCCGGCGACAAGGAGGCCATCGCCGAGCGCGTCAACCAGATCAAGGCCGAGATCGAGAACACCACCTCCGACTTCGACAAGGAGAAGCTCCAGGAGCGTCTCGCCAAGCTCTCCGGCGGCGTCGCGGTCATCAAGGTCGGCGCGGCCACCGAGGTCGAGCTCAAGGAGATCAAGCACCGCATCGAGGACGCCCTTCAGGCGACTCGCGCGGCTGTCGAGGAGGGCATCGTCGCCGGCGGCGGCGTCGCGTTCCTGGCTGCTGCCCCCGCGCTCGACAAGGTCGAGACCGCCGATGCTGACGAGAAGATCGGCGTCGAGATCATCCGCAAGGCTCTCGAGGCCCCTGTGAGGACCATCGCCGCCAACGCCGGCTACGAGGGCTCCGTCGTCGTCGAGAAGATCAAGGGCCTGCCCGTTGGCCAGGGTCTCGACTCCGCGTCCGGCGAGTACGGCGACATGATCGAGATGGGCGTCCTCGACCCCGTTAAGGTCACGCGCACCACGCTCCAGAACGCGGCCTCCGTCGCGTCGCTGATCCTCATCACCGAGGCCACCGTCACCGACGAGCCCAAGGACACCTCGATCGAGGATGCCATTTCCAGGGCTGCTGCAGCCGGCGGCCAGGGTGGCGGCATGTACTAAGGTCGTCGCTCGCGTAGGTTGACTCGGGCGCCTCCGGTCCGCTCGCGAAGAAGTCTCTTGTCGCACGAGATGCGACTCGCGACCTTCGCTTGCAGGCCGGGGGCGCTTGCTCTTCTCGCCTCGCTCCAGGTGCGGCCCGTATGAGGTATCCCACCTGCACATCGTTGATTTTCTCGGGGCACGCGCGCCTTGCGCCGTGCCCCGCATCGTCTCGGCGTACAATAGACAATCGCACGCGAGCAGTCTTTAGGAGGGCACGTGGCCGAGAAGCGCGACATTCTCGATGACCTCATCGACATTCAGTCCGACTGGCAGAAGATCTCGAATCCCTTTGGGGACATCGCTGACTCCCTCGCCACGGACCCGGCGAAGCGCAAGGTCTTCAACCCGGCGGACTACAAGGAGAAGCCCTGGTGCAACTCCAACCGCTGCCTGCGCACGGCGGCAGAGCGCGACGACACCTGCTCGCGGTGCTTTGACGTCTGCCCCACGAACGCCATCACCATCCACAAGAAGAGCGTGAACATCTCCGACGACGCCTGCCGCAAGTGCGGCCTGTGCGTGGCGGCCTGCCCGACGGAGGCCATCCTCACCCGCAAGCACACGTCGCGCACCCTCTACGACCAGATTGCCCGTGCGGCATCCTCCTACGAGGAGTGCTACGTCACGTGCACCCGCGCCATCAAGCGCCTGCCCAAGGGCAACGAGATCGTCCTGCCCTGCGTGGGCCTGATCTCGAGCGAGCTGTGGTTCTCCCTGCTCGCCGACTACGTCAACATCAGCGTGTACCTGCCCGTCGGCATCTGCGACAAGTGTCGTACCACCACGGGCGAGGAGGCCTATGTCGACGCGATCGGCACGGCGGAGGAGTGGGCCGACGCCGCGGTGGGTCTCGAGGTGGCGGACGCCAACCTCACGCATGAGCTCACTCGCGAGTACAAGCGGAGCCAGTTCGTGAGCGGTGCCATCAAGAGCACCGAGCGAATCCTCTCGAAGGCGACCCCTGCGCTCGCCGGGGCGCAGGCCGTCGCCAAGAAGATCTCCGACCACAGCAAGCGCCTCGACTCCCTTCAGAAGCAGCTCGAGAACGCGGTCGGCGTCAAGACGTCGAGCAACCGCACGCGTCTTCTCACCCAGGACCGCAAGCTCATGATGGGTGCGCTCCAGCATGCGCCCGAGCTCGCCGCCAACGTCACCCTCAAGGCCCCCGTCGTCGACTCGTCGCTCTGCTCGATGTGCGGTGACTGCGCCAACGCCTGTCCGACGCACGCAATTGACGTCGACAAGGAAGGCACCGTGAGCGTCCAGAACCCGTACTGCGTCGGCTGCGGCGCATGCGTGGTCGTCTGTCCTGACGGTGCCCTCTCGATGGAAGCCTTCGACGCCTCGGAGCTCGTCATCCCCGACAAGGACGCCGAGGAGCTCGCCCGCCAGAAGGCCAAGGCGAAGGCGGAGGCCCAGAAGTACCTCGCGACCGGCAAGGATCAGCTCAACAAGGTCGGCGATGCGCTCGAGCGCATGGGCGACGACAAGAAGTCCCAGTAACGGAGGAGAAGCCAAGTGTCACTTTCCATTGGCATCGTCGGACTGCCCAACGTCGGCAAGTCAACGCTGTTCACGGCGCTCACGCGCAAGGGCGGTCTCGCCGCCAACTATCCCTTTGCCACCATCGACCCCAACGTGGGCATCGTCGACGTCCCTGACGAGCGCCTCCAGAAGCTCGCCGAGATGGTCAACCCCGCGAGGATCGTCCCCGCGACGGTCGAGTTCGTCGACATCGCCGGCCTCGTCAAGGGTGCCAGCGAGGGAGAGGGCCTCGGGAACCAGTTCCTCGCCAACATCCGCAACTGCGACGCCATCTGTGAGGTCATTCGCTACTTCAAGGACCCCGATGTCGTGCACGTCGACGGTCGTGTCGACCCCGTCGCCGACGCAGAGACGATTCAGACCGAGCTCGTCCTCGCCGACCTCGGCTCCCTTGAGCGCTCCATCCCCAAACTCGAGAAGGATGCCAAGCGCGACAAGGAGCTCGCCGCTCGCCTGGCCGTCGCCAAGCGCCTGCAGGCATGGCTCGACGAGGGCCATCGTGCCGCCGACCTCGAGATGTCCGATGACGAGCGCGCGGCCGCGCACGACCTCTTCCTGCTCACGATGAAGCCGGTCCTCTACGTCGCCAACTGCGACGAGGACCAGCTCGGTGACAAGCCCATGATCAACGGCAAGGATGCCATCCCCATCTGCGCCGAGGTCGAGGCGGAGCTCGCCGACCTTGATCCGGAGGAGAGCGCGGAGTTCCTCGAGTCCATGGGTCTCGAGCACTCCGGCCTCGAGACGCTCGCCCAGGCGGCGTACCGTCTTCTCGGCCTGCAGAGCTTCTTCACCGCCGGTCCCAAGGAGGTCCGCGCCTGGACGGTTCGGATCGGCGCCAAGGCCCCGGAGGCCGCAGGCGTCATCCACTCCGACTTCGAGCGTGGCTTCATCAAGGCTGAGACGATCGGCTATGACGACTACGTGTCGCTCGGCGGCGAGTCCGGCGCGCGCGAGGCAGGCAGGCTCCGCATGGAGGGCAAGGACTACGTCGTGCAGGACGGCGACGTGATGGTCTTCCGCTTCAACGTGTAGGCAAGGCCCGAGTTTGTGTCGCACGATAGCTTTTTGTACATTAACCTATCGCACGATACAAATGAACCCCGGCGGATTCTCGCGATGATTGCACCACCCCGGAGAGGGGTGGAGATGTATTCTCTGGAGGTCAGGAAGATGGCGGTGGCGGCC
>RCMY010000285.1_pt1 | contig 53659 bp, 43 predicted proteins | sample 2041341 | NCBI WGS metagenome assembly RCMY01 (sample SAMN09708234, study PRJNA481090) | Marine sediment metagenome, whole genome shotgun sequencing project.
GATGTTTTTAACGATTCATTTACGAGTATTATTACTAACGATGAATCTCTACACCAAGAAATAGTGGACTATTTAGAAAGAATTGCCCCAGAAAAAGTATCAATTGCGAAAAATTACAAATCTAGAGTACCTATTTTTGATCATTATGGCATCGAGAAGCAAATAAAAGCTTCCTTTGGCAGAACTGTATCCATGAAAAAAGGTGCTTATTTGGTAATAGAACATACCGAAGCTTTACACGTTATCGATGTAAATAGCGGTAACCGTTCTAACAAAGCCAATTCGCAAGCAGATACTGCATTAGAAGTAAATATGATTGCAGCTTCTGAAATTGCCCGACAGTTACAACTTCGTGATATGGGAGGAATTATTGTAGTTGATTTTATTGATATGCACACAGCTGAACATAGAAAAAAATTGTATGATTATTTGCGTGAAGAAATGAAATCAAGCAGAACAAAACATAAAGTTTTGCCGCCAAGTAAATTTGGATTGGTACAAATTACCAGACAAAGAGTACGACCTGAGCGCAACATCAAAACAAATGAAGAAAATCCGAATAAAATTGGTGGCGAAGTAGAAGCCCCGATTTTATTAATTGACACGATCGAAAACGATTTAGAAAGAATAATGAAAAACGATGGAAAAGGTACATCACTACATGTGCATACCTTTATCGCATCACATCTTACTAAAGGTTTCAAATCGATTCAAGTTCAGTGGTTTTTGAAATATAAAAAGTGGATTAAAATCATACCTAGAGATGCATTTCCCTATTTAAAATATCAGTTTAACGACAAAAATGATAAGTTAATAAGGTAAGTAAATATATCATAAAGCCCGTTTATTTAAATAAACGGGCTTTTTTTATGGAATTATTTTATGGATTAAAACCCTTGAATCGTCTAATTGAACAACCATAAAATAAATTCCTTTTTGATGAAATATGTTTTTAGAAATCTGTATCTCCTTATCATTTGCGAATTTGCTCAGTATAGTTCGTCCTAAAATATCATGAATTTTTAGGGTGCTTATCGTGCTTTTTTTATTCGTTGCAACAGATATATACTCTGCTTCATATTTTATCAGAAGTTCATCAATCTTTGAAATTGGATTTTCTGTATGCAAGATTTGTTGGTTAAATCGCAAGGTAAATCGATTATTAAAATCTCCTTCAAATTGAGTTTCAAAGGCATAATCTTCTAATTTCAAGTTGTGTATTTTACTCAGCAAATTATCTTGTAAATAAACCTCTTTATCGGCTAATTCTCCTTCGATATGATCGATACTAATTTTTAAGGTAATTTTTTCTTTTATTTTTGAGGAAAAGCCCAAAGAAATTATTACATCTTCTTGCCATGCTTTCGTGCCCTGAATAGCGAGATTTTTATTTTCGGCGATGGAATAAAAAGAAACAAAACTATTGCCATCAAATCGAAGACCATCAAATTTTTGTTCAACAGCTTCGGAGGCGTCTTCCAGAAAACCAATTAAAATTTGGTTAAATGCACCACTATCGTTGTATAGATTCAACCAGATTTTGCTTTCATTTTTATGATTTTGGTCTTTTGAATTGTTTTCTTTAAAAAAATTAGTGTTTTCGTTGTGAATTCTCATTTCATTAGAGAAGAGTAGGGTTCCATCTTGAATTGCATTCACAAAAAAGCCTTGACCGCTGGCAATTTTTCCAGTTGGTATTTCTCCTTGAGAAACTGCCATTATTCCGCCAGTACCAACGGTAAAAGCGGCATAATCATCTGAACTATAAATGTTTCCGCTGGCAGAGGTGTTATGCGTCCAAAAATAGAGACTTCCCTCAATGGCATTTGAATTAGTTGGATGATTTAAAAACAAGTCTGCATCAATCGCCGAAGGGTAAGGATTTCCAATTAAATTGAAATCATCTGTTGTGCTATTTGGATCAGCACTGACATAAACCGGAACGTTGAAAATACCATTATTTACTTCACCAGTAAAAATTACGGACTGCAAATCAACAAACGGACTCGTATTTGGGGCCATGGCTGTATAGCCTTTTCCTGCAATCATCTCCCCTGAAGCTCTTTGCCAAGCATTTTCATCATCATCTTGACTGTCGTCATTCAAATCGCTATAGTTTTGGGTATTGAAAGTATAAAATGAATTTTGAGGTGATGCATTAAAAACAGTTTCTAAAACGGCTGTCTTCACAGGAGAAGACCAATAGGTATAATCATAAGGTTTTATGGTTGTCGTCGTTTTATGAATATTAATTTCACCGTTATTAGTTGTTATGCCATTGTTATCGAGCATTAAAAGCGTGCCTTCATGTTGTACATTTAAAATTCCGTTTACGATTAAATCAGATTGAATTGTAACACTTTGATTGGCTTCGATTTGTAAAGTTTTACCGGTATTTATGATTAAAAGACAAGCTTCAAAATCTGTCAGAATATTGGTACTGTAATCACTATCGATAATTACCTCTCTATAAATATCTGGGAAACCGTTATTCCAAGTGTTAGTGTTTTCGAAAGTGGTATTTCCGATAAAATGATTTCCCAAATAATAATTATAACTGGCGGAGGCATTATCGATTTCTGAGGTTTCAAAAACCAACCAATCGGTTTCTAAATAGCCGGTATTTGGAAGACTTGCATTACAACCATATTTTCGAACAAAGCTTTTATTTTCACCCCAATTGGTGCTGTTTCCAATAATATCAATCTTATTTTCCCAACAGGTGTTATTATCTGTGGTTGAAATTATGATAACGTCGTCACCGTTAAATCTGCAGATTTGAGTCGTAATTTCGTTGCCATTAAGCGCATAAGCTGGTTTCGTGGGCGATAGAGCACTTCTATAGGTTACAACTTCTCCAGCTTGTAAAACAGGCAGTGTTATTTTAACATTCGGATTTACTCCCACCGGATTTTCTGCTCTGTCATTGCTGAATAATGCCAAATAGTACGTATTAGCAAGTGTTGCGGTTTCACTAATATTTGTAATTTCGAGCCATTTATCATTACCATCACCTTCATAATACTGTGAAATTAATAACGGACTTGCACTAACACCAGTTCCTTCGGCTTGAATAAGAAATTGAAAAGGATTTTCGGAGGCGTCATCATTTTGAATCCGAACAGTTGCATTTTTAATTCCGGAAGAAATTGTTTGAAAAGCGATGTTGAAACTTATGCTGTCATTGGGAGAAATGCTGGTGATTAGATTATTGTCTAAGGTAAAATCACTTGCATTTATTCCGATAATATCTATGTTGGAAATATTCAGATTCGCATTTCCGGTATTTTTTATAGTGTAGATTTTTGAAATTACTTCTCCTGAACTCGCGTTTGTTGCTCCAAAAAATGTATTATTGAAAGTGGAAGTTGAAGAGTCATCGTCAGAAATGGCATTAAAATTTCCTGTGACTTCTATTTCTGGAATAGTTCCGCTACAGCGTGATACATGCTGATTAATATTTTTAATATTTTCCAATTCATAAACATCCCATTCATCAAGGTTATATTGTGTATTAGGACTTTGAACATCACTTTTTCTTCTCAAAGTAACATCTTTTGCAAAATCAACTGAATCTCCAATTTTACCAATGAGATCAATGATGTTTTGGGAATTTCGCAGCGCTATTTTATCGTCTCCGGTAAAATCTATTACTGCATTATTAGTAGAAATATCGGCATTTACTCCGATGTTTTCTGTACTATCTTCAATTAAAAAAATGCCAAAACTGGGAATATTTCCCGATAAGGGCAGAGTATTGGAAACGACTAAGCTTTTCCCAGTATATTTCACTAAATCATAATTTTCAAGAGAAATACTGCTCGAAGTCGGATTGTAAATTTCAATATAATTATTTCTATGATTTGTGCTGGAAGTTCCTTCAATATATTCTGAAATGAATAAATCATTACATGGAATTATTGGTTTACCCACTAATTTTACATTGTCGACCGCAGCATAATCAGCTATACCATCTTGCTTTATAATGACTCTGAAACTCAAATTATTAGTGGCATTCTTTATAAAGAAGGAAATCGATCCTTGTCCGTTTTTAGGCAATGTTTCCGTAACGGAAAGTATCCCATCCTCAATAACTTCATAAACGATATAATCAGGATTTTCAAATTCAAAAACCTCGTAATCAAAAGTAATTTCCATATCAAAATAAGCACTTACATCCATACTATCAAATTCTATAATAGCTTCGCCATTGGTTCCGTTTTCAGATTCATCGTTCAAATCATGAATGAATAAAAAATCATTTAGGATGGCTAATGAGCTTATATTCAACGCTTTTGAAGAAAATCCGGTATCATTAGTGTCGGCATCATTATCTCCGTTATGAATTCCGAAAAAGCCATTTGACGAATTATCAAAAAAAGGAATGTCTGTGGTGAAATTCCATTCCGGAGTGGTTTCATCAAAATCTTGAATGGCTATTGTAACAGATTGCGAAAAGCAGGTAAAAGAAAAAATAAAAGCGAAAATTATAAAGTAATACTTCGTCATAATTATGTAGTTTTAGGTTCGGAAAAAGTAGTTCACGTTGAACAAATCAACGGATAGAGGTCTCTAGTTAATACCATGAAAAATAAAAAGTTAACATTTACGGTAGAAGAAGCGAAAAAAAGGATGGAGAATTATTGTGCTTATCAAGATCGTTGCCACCAAGAAATTGAGAGAAAGTTATATACGATGCAAATGATTCCCGAGGCTCGTGAAGTCATTATTTTGCATTTAATGGAGCAGGATTTTTTAAATGAAGAACGCTTTTCAAAAAGTTTTGCACGTGGAAAATTTCGAATAAAAAGCTGGGGAAAACAGCGCATTATTCGAGAATTGAAAATGCGAAATATTTCAGCATACAATATAAATACCGCTTTAGGTGAAATTGATGATGAAATCTACAGCCAAACATTAACGGGTATTACTCAAAAAAGATTTGACCTAATTAATGAAAGCAATGTGTACAAAAAAAGGAAAAGGCTAACCGATTATTTGATGAGAAAAGGTTATGAAAATGATTTGATTTATGAGGCAGTGAGAGCTATTTTTAAAACTAAAAAATAAGAGTTTTAGTTTTTATGTGATGAATTGTTTTTAGTATATTTGTGTCCCATAAAATAAATACGCAATGAGTTTACAAACGGAAGTAATGGAGCAAATGAAAATAGCGATGAAAGCAAAAGACACCATTGCTTTGGAATCTTTGCGTGCGTTGAAATCTGCTTTTTTATTAGAAAATACTAGTGGTAGCGGAGTTGCATTAACAGAAGAAGAAGAAATTAAAATTGTTCAAAAATTAGTGAAACAGCGTAAAGACAGTGCGGTTTTATTTAGTGAGCAAAATAGAGAAGATTTAGCAGAACCTGAATTGGCACAAGCTAAAGTTTTAGAGCAATTTTTACCGAAACAAATGTCTAATGAAGAGTTAAAAATTGCAATTGGAGCAATTGTTGCACAAACTGGAGCTACTTCAATGAAAGATATGGGAAAAGTGATGGGAATTGCTTCACAACAATTAGGTGGAAAAGCGGATGGAAAAGCGATCTCTGTAGTAGTTAAAGAATTATTAAGTTAAAAGTCTACATACTTTTAAGTATACATATTTATTGGCCTCGTAGTTCAACTGAATAGAATATCAGATTTCGGCTCTGAGGGTTACAGGTTTGAATCCTGTCGAGGTCACGAATAAATCAAAAAGCAAGCGAAATCATAAAGCTTGCTTTTTTGATTTTGTGTCTTTTTGATTTTCAAAGCGGAGAAGCGGAGCTTTGTAGGATCATTGCAAATAATCCGTTTTTGAAAATTGATTATCCTTTTTTTATTGCTTCATAGGTTTTCAATTATTTCAAACTTCAAATGACTTTTAAAAACTCCCTAATCAAAAAAATAAATAAATAAAATTCAAATTTTCCTTTAAATTCCAAATATTTTATTATTTTTACATAACGGAACAGAACAGAACGGTATAAATGATAAAAAAAAGCTTTACATTTAAGTTACTTCAAAACAGCGATATTCCAAAATATATGCAATTGGTTAATGCTATTAACGATGCAATCGCTAAGAATGATATTACCATTGGAGATTCACTTCCTTCGGTAAATATAATGTGTAAAACCCACAATTTATCAAGAGATACAGTTTTCAAATCCTATTCTTTATTGAAAGAGCAAGGTGTAATCGATTCCGTTCCTAATAAAGGATATTATGTAGCCAGTGACACCAAAAGAGTTCTTTTAGTTTTAGATACTTTTAAGGCTTATAAAGAAGTTTTATATCATTCTTTTATTAATAATGTGCCGAATAACGTTATTACGGATGTACAATTTCATCATTATAATATTGATAACTTTGAGACCATAATAAACAATAGTAAAGGCAAATATTATAAGTATGTTATCATGCCTTTTGATCATAAGAAAGTTCCTTCCATATTAGCTAAAATAGAGCAAGAGAAACTACTTTTAATTGATTGGAATGTGCATTCTAATTCAACAAATAATTATGTTTTTCAAGATTTTGGTGCATCTTTTGAGCAAGCTTTAACCGGTGCTGTTGCTTTATTTAAAAAGTACAAAGAAATCCATTTTGTTTATCCGAATTATACAAATCACAGCATCGAAACGATCACTTTTTTCAAGAAATTTTGTGATAAAAATAATTTTGAATATCAGATAATTACAAATCCAAAGGAGTTTGCCATAGAAAGAAACATTGCATATATCAGTGTCAGCGATCGAATTTTAGGTAATTTTTTAGAGCAGTGCCGTGAAAAAGATTTTGAGCCAGGTGTTGATGTTGGATTTTTATCCTACAACGAAACGCCAATGAAAAAATTTATTTACAAAGGAATTACAGTTGTTTCAACCGATTTTAAAGAAATGGGAACAAAAGCAGCTGAATTTATTATGCAAGACAAACCTATGCATTGTCATGTGCCAACAATATTAACAATTAGAGAATCATTATAAAATTATGTATTACATCGGATTTGATTTAGGAAGTTCATCAATCAAGGCTGCTCTTGTTGAAATTTCAACAGGAAAAAGTGTTGGAGTTGTTCAAGAACCAGAGACAGAAATGAGTATGCTCGCTATAAAAAATGGCTGGGCAGAACAAAAACCAGAAGATTGGTGGCAGTATATTTGTAAAGCCACTGAAAGGTTAAAAAAAACCTACAATATTTCAAGAACACAAATCAAAGGTATTGGTATTGCATACCAAATGCACGGATTGGTAGTTGTTGATAAAGCAGGAAAACCACTTCGAAAAAGTATTATTTGGTGCGATAGTAGAGCGGTTGAAATAGGTCATAAAGGTTTTAAAGACATTGGTGAAGAAAAATGTACCGACCACCTGCTAAATTCACCCGCCAACTTTACAGCTTCAAAATTAAAATGGGTAAAAGAAAACGAGCCAGAAATTTATAAGAATATTTATAAATTTATGTTGCCAGGTGATTTTATTGCCTATAAATTTTCAGATAAAATAAATACTACTATTTCAGGTTTGTCTGAAGGTGTTTTCTGGGATTTTAAAAATGATACTGTAGCTGATTTTTTATTAGAAAATTACGGAATAAACGCTTCTTTAGTACCTGATATTGTGCCAACTTTTGGAGAACAATCTGTAGTGAGTGAAAAAGGTGAGCAAGAAAGTGGTTTAGCCGCAGGGACTCCTATATTTTACCGAGCAGGAGATCAACCAAACAATGCATTGGCTTTAAACGTATTTAATCCAGGCGAAGTTGCTGCAACTGGAGGTACTTCAGGTGTGGTGTATGCTGTAACCGAAAGTTTATCGGGTAAAGAAAGCACTAGAGTTAACAACTTTGCACACGTAAATTATACCAAATCTAACCCACGTATCGGGAAATTATTAAACATTAATGGTGCAGGAATTCAATACAGATGGTTGCTGAATAATTTGGCAGTAAATTCTTATGAAGAAATGAACAATTTGGCGACAGAAATACCTGTTGGTTCAGATGGTGTTTGTATGCTACCTTTTGGAAACGGTGCAGAAAGAATGTTGAACAATTTAGAAATAGGAACTCGTTTGGTCAATGTTAATTTAAACAATCATCACAAAGGTCATTTGTGCAGAGCAGCCTTAGAAGGTATTGCGTTTTCATTTGTTTACGGAATGGAAATTTTAAAATCAGATGGTATTGATGTAAGTGTAATGCGTGCAGGTAACGATAATTTATTTCGTTCAGAAATATTTGCAAATACCGTAGCAACATTAATTGAGCAAGAAATTGAAATTTACAATACTACGGGTGCTATTGGTGCTGCTCGTGCAGCTGGATTACATCAAGGAGATTTTGAAAACTACGGAAAACTAATTATGGATAACGATCACGTTATGACGTTTATGCCTTTTAAAGACAAAGCGCCTTATTTAAAAGCATATCAAAATTGGAAAAAAGAATTAGAACTCATATTGAGTACAAAATAGAATAGTTAAAAAAAAATAATCACAAAAATCATTAAAAATGGCAATTTTAGGAAACAAAGAATACTTTAAAGGTATTGGAGACATTAAGTTTGAAGGAAAGGAATCAGATAGTCCTTTCGCATTTAAATACTACAACCCAGATCAAGTAGTTGCTGGAAAAACTATGCGTGAGCATTTTAAATTTGCAATCGCTTACTGGCATACGTTCTGTGGTCAAGGTGGAGATCCATTTGGACCAGGAACACAAAATTTTGGTTGGGATCAATCATCAGACCCAATTCAAGCAGCAAAAGACAAAGCAGATGCAGCTTTTGAATTTATTAGTAAAATGGGATTTGATTATTTCTGTTTTCACGATACAGATTTAATTCAGGAAGGAGCAACTTTTGCAGAGCAAGAAAAAAGAGTAGCGACTATTACTGAGTATTTAAAAGAGAAGAAAAAGGGAAATAATATTAAATTATTATGGGGAACAGCAAACTGTTTTTCAAACCCACGTTATATGAACGGAGCTTCAACAAATCCAGATTTTGATGTGGTTGCAAGAGCAGGAGGGCAAATTAAATTAGCCTTGGATGCTACTATTGCTTTGGATGGTGAAAACTATGTATTCTGGGGTGGACGTGAAGGTTATATGTCGTTATTAAATACTGATATGGGAAGAGAATTAGACCATATGGGACAGTTTTTAAGAATGGCTCGTGATTATGCACGTGCACAAGGATTTAAAGGAAATTTCTTTATTGAACCTAAACCAATGGAGCCAATGAAACATCAATATGATTTTGATTCTGCTACAGCAATTGGGTTTTTACGTGAGCAAGGTTTAGACAAAGATTTCAAAATTAATATTGAAGTAAACCACGCAACGTTAGCACAACACACTTTTCAACACGAAATTGAAACTGCAGCAAAAGCTGGAATGTTAGGAAGTTTAGATGCAAACCGTGGAGATTATCAAAATGGATGGGATACAGATCAATTCCCTAATAGTATTCAGGAAACTACAGAAGCGATGTTGGTTTTCCTAAAAGCAGGTGGCTTACAAGGTGGTGGTGTTAATTTTGATGCGAAAATCAGAAGAAACTCAACAGATATGGACGATGTATTCCACGCACATATTGGTGGAGCAGATACTTTTGCAAGAGCTTTATTGATTGCTGATAAAATTATTACTTCTTCTCCTTATGATAAATTAAGAAAAGATCGTTATGCTTCATTTGATGCTGGAAACGGAAAAGCTTTTGAAGAAGGAAAATTATCTATGCAAGATTTGTATAAAATTGCACAAGAAAATGGAGAGTTATCATTAAAAAGTGGTAAACAAGAGTTATTTGAAAATATCATTAACCAATATATTTAAAATCCAAAAAGAGTGTTAATATGTATTAACACTCTTTTTTTAATATAAACCTTAAACCAAACATATGAAAACATCAAATTCATCCTATTTAATAAAGCTGACACTTGTAGCAACTTTAGGAGGTCTCCTATTTGGATACGATACAGGAGTAATTTCAGGAACTGTAGGTTCTTTAGATAGCTTCTTTGTAATGCCTAAGGGATTAAGTGAAACAGCAGCAAGTGCTTTTAAAGGATTTTTAGTTTCAAGCGCCTTAATAGGTTGTATTATAGGAGGAATCTTTGGTGGTATCATAAGTAAAAAATTTGGTAGAAAAAATGGTTTAATCCTTGCAGCTGTCTTATTTTTAATCTCTGCGCTGGGCTCTGCGATGCCAGAAATATTTATAAAACCAATTGGAGAAGGAGATCATACTTTTTCAACAATTTTTATTGTGTATAGAGTTATAGGAGGTATTGGTGTAGGTTTAGCATCTATGTTATCACCACTTTATATTGCAGAAATTGCACCCGCAAAAAGCAGAGGTAAATTAGTTTCTTTTAACCAACTAGCAATTGTTGGAGGTTTTATGGTAGTATATTTTGTAAACTACTTTATCTCAAGAAGCGGAGGTTCAGATGAATGGTTAAATGCAGTAGGTTGGAGATGGATGTTTGCTTCTGAAGTTATTCCTGCAGGGTTGTTTTTAGGATTATTATTCTTTGTGCCTGATACTCCACGTTCATTAATGCTTCAAAATAAACCTGAAGAAGCTTTAAGTGTATTAATTAAGGTGAATGGAGAACAAGAAGGTGAACGAGTTTTAGAAGAAATAAAAGCATCTATGAACGAAAAAACTTCTGGAAAACTATTGTCTTTCGGATGGATGGTAATTGCTATAGGAGTTTTACTTTCTGTTTTTCAGCAGTTTGTAGGAATCAATGTTGTTTTGTATTACGCTCCTGAGATTTTTAAAACAATTTCTTCTGGAACAAATAGTGCTTTATTAATGACGATTATTGTAGGTATTGTGAACTTCTTATTTACAATTATAGCAGTTAGAACTGTTGATAAATATGGTAGAAAACCATTAATGATTATTGGTGCTTTGGGTATGGCCTTAGCAATGCTTTCTTTAGGCTTTGTATTTTTCACAGGAGCTACAGGGTATTTAGCATTGTTTTGTATGATGTTGTATGTTGCAAGTTTCGCAATGAGTTGGGGACCTGTGACGTGGGTTTTGTTATCAGAAATTTTTCCAAATAAAATTCGTGGAAGAGCTTTAGCTGTAGCTGTAGCAGCACAATGGATTTCTAATTATTTGGTTTCTGTAACATTCCCAATGATGAATGATAATTCAGTTTTAACCGAAAAATTTAATCACGGTTTCGCTTACTGGGTTTACGGAATTATGAGTTTATTAGCAATGTTTTTCATATTAAAATTTGTTCCTGAAACAAAAGGAAAAACATTGGAAGAAATGGAAGGACTTTGGAAAAAATAATAATAAAATTTCAATCATAACTAATTAAATTGTTAGAATAATTATTCTAACAATTTAATTAGTTTAATAAGATATATTAAACAAACAAAAAATGAGTAACATTAATTTAAGAGCAGCAGATAATATTAGAGCCTTAGCCATTTCAATGGTTGAGCAAGCAAATTCTGGGCATCCAGGAGGTCCAATGGGAGGAGCCGACTTTATGCATATTTTATATTCAGAATTTTTAAATTTTGATCCAAGTGATATGTCTTGGCCATTTAGAGATCGTTTCTTTATGGATGCAGGGCATTTATCAACTTTATTATATGCTCAATATTATTTATTGGGTAACTATAAAAAAGAAGATTTAAAAAACTTTAGACAATGGGGTTCAGTAACACCAGGTCATCCAGAAGTTGATGTCGAAAGAGGTATTGAAAATACATCAGGCCCCTTAGGTCAAGGTCATACAATGGGTGTTGGAGCAGCTATTGCATCTAAATTTTTAGCAGCACGTTTTGGAGATTGGATGAAACATAAAATTTATGGTTTTATTTCAGATGGAGGAGTACAAGAAGAAATTTCACAAGGAGCTGGTAGAATTGCAGGACATTTAGGATTGAACAATTTTATTATGTTTTACGATGCGAATGATGTGCAATTATCTACAATGACTGATGAAGTGACTTCTGAAGATACCGCTAAAAAATACGAAGCATGGGGTTGGAAAGTAGTTACTATTGATGGTCATAATCATGATGAAATTAGAAAAGCATTAAAAGATGCCAATAATGAGCAGGAAAAACCAACATTAATAATTGGTAAAACAATTATGGGTAAAGGTTGTGTTACAGAAACAGGTGCAAATTGGGAAGGACAATGTGAGTTACACGGACAACCAATTGGACATACAGGAGCCGATTTTAATGAAACATTAAAACACTTAGGTGCTGATGTAAATGATCCTTTTGCTAAATATGATGATGTTGAAGTGTTTTACGCAACACTTTTAGAAAATAAAACAGCAGCAGCTGCAATAAAAAAAGCAGAAATAGCAACTTGGAAAGCTTCAAATCCTGAGTTGTCAGCTAAACTTGATGGCTTTTTAGCAGGTAAATTACCAGATTTAGATTTTGAATCAGTAGTTAATAAACCAGGATTAGCAACAAGAGTAGCTTCAGCAAATGTGTTGGGTTATTTAGCTCAAAATGTGGAGAATATGATTGTTTCTTCAGCCGATTTATCAAATAGTGATAAAACGGATGGGTTTTTAAAACACACACATGCCATCAAAAAAAACGATTTCTCAGGAGCCTTTTTACAAGCAGGAGTAGCTGAATTAACAATGGCTGCAATTGCAAACGGTATGGCATTGCACGGTGGTGTAATTCCGGTAGTAGCAACATTTTTTGTGTTTTCAGATTATATGAAACCAGCGATAAGAATGAGTGCTATCCAAGAATTACCTGTAAAATATGTTTGGACACATGATGCTTTTAGAGTTGGGGAAGATGGACCAACGCATCAGCCAATTGAACAGGAAGCACAAATTCGTTTGTTAGAAAAGTTAAAAAATCATAGTGGAAGCCCTTGTTTTAAAGCATTACGACCTGCAGATTCTGCAGAAACAAATGTTGCTTGGAAAATGGCGATGGAAAATGATAAAGTGCCAACAGGGTTGATTTTATCTCGTCAAGGGATTAAAGATCTACCAGCCATTTCATCATCAAGATATAAAGATGCATTAGAAGCTGAAAAAGGAGGTTATACTATTTTAGATGTTGAAAACCCTGATGTAATTTTAATTGCAAACGGTTCAGAAGTAGCAACTTTAATTGAAGGTGCTAAATTATTAGAAGAAAGAGAAAATATAAAAGCAAAAGTAGTATCTGTTCCTTCAGAAGGTATTTTTAGATTACAATCTAAAGCGTATCAAGAAAGTATTATTCCAACAAACAAACCAGCCTTTGGTTTAACAGCAGGTTTACCTGTAAACTTAGAAGGTTTAGTTGGAGCCAATGGTAAAGTATTTGGATTAGATCATTTTGGATACTCTGCACCAGCATCAGTATTGGATGAGAAATTCGGATTTACAGGCGAAAATGTTTTTAAACAAGTACAAGAATTATTAAAATAATAAAATAGACAGTATGAAATTTTTTATAGATACAGCAAATTTAGAGCAAATTAAGGAAGCACAAGCATTAGGTGTTTTAGATGGAGTTACTACAAATCCATCATTAATGGCTAAAGAAGGCATAACAGGAGCAAAAAATATTTTAAAACACTATGTAGACATTTGTAATATTGTTGAAGGTGATGTTTCTGCAGAAGTTATTGCAACTGATTTTGAAGGTATGGTGAAGCAAGGTGAAGAACTAGCTGCTTTACACCCTCAAATTGTGGTAAAATTACCTATGATTGCAGATGGTGTAAAAGCTTGTAAATATTTTTCTGATAAAGGAATTAGAACAAATGTAACATTGGTGTTTTCAGCCGGACAAGCTTTATTAGCTGCAAAAGCTGGAGCAACTTATGTTTCCCCTTTTTTAGGGAGATTGGATGATATTTCAACAGATGGATTACATTTAATTTCAGAAATCAGACAGATTTATGACAACTACGGATTTGAAACGCAAATATTAGCAGCTTCAATTCGTCACACAATGCACGTAATTGATTGTGCTAAAATTGGTTCAGATGTAATGACTGGTCCATTAAGCTCAATTACAGGATTGTTAAAACACCCATTAACTGATAGTGGTTTGGCACAATTTTTAGCGGATTACGCGAAAGGAAACTAAATCATAATTTTTTATTCGTAACAATTGAACTAAAAAGATACTCTTAATTTGAAATTTAAAAAACAATTCAATTAACAGAGAGTAATGATATAACTATTGTAGTAACCTGACATTCAGTTTGGGAAGCGTTACAAGATTCACTTAAAGCAATGAGCATCCAATTTTAGAACCCTAAGTTAAGCCTATATTAAAAAAATTTCCGCCTATAGATAACAAAAATCAAAAATCCGCGTTTATTTCTCTCGCAATGAGTGATTAAACTTGTTAAATCAAATTCGGAAAGAAAGAATGGAATTGCAAATGCTTTATCAAAATGCCATAAACTTTGCTGGCGAAAAACATTATAATCATAAAATGCCATCTGTAAAGGCAAATTATTTGGTGCATGTTTCTAATGTTGCCATGGAGGTTTTAATAGCCTCTTTTCACACTAAAAATTTTGATATCAATTTAGCAATCCAAGTGGCCATATTACACGATACTTTAGAAGATACAGATACAAGTTTCACCGACTTGGAAGAAGAATTTGGTTCTGAAATTGCAAAAGGAGTACTCGCTTTGACAAAAGATGAGTATGTGTCGTTAAACCAACAAATGGTAGATAGCATTGAAAGAATTAAGACTTTTTCACATGAGATTTGGGCAATTAAGCTCGCTGATAGAATAACAAATTTGCAAACACCACCGAGTCACTGGCACAAGGATAGAAAGTTGCGGTACCAAAAAGAATCTGAGTTTATTTATCAAGAGTTAAAAAACGGGAATCCCTATTTAGCAAAACGATTAAAAGAAAAAATAAAGGTATATGAAATTTGATTTTGATGTATTTCGAAAAGTCTTTTTTTTGTTCTTCTTCCCAAACTAATTTTAACTCTAATTGATTATTTACTTATAGGAATCTCTTCTAATTGGAGTAGAAGAATAAAGATACTTATTAGTGTCTAACTTTGAAAAAAAATGCTGAAATTCATTAATCAAGTAAAAGATACTTTCATTATAATCTGTCGTAAGATAAAAATTACGAAAATATTCTATTTAAATTTTTGAATTTGATCGGACTTATTTAAAAGTAATTGAAAGATTTCGGGGGATATTTTTTAGATTATTTAGGATGTTCAAATTCGAAATTAAAAATAGTAGTAATTGGTTAATATTTTTAATTAACATGAAAAAGACTCCTTAAGGAGTCTTTTTTTTTGACCAATTTTTCAGGATGCTATAAAAATAGTTTTTCCTTTGTATATTTATCCAAGAAAAGAAAAATTACCTATAGTTCATTGGTTCTTTATGTGGAGATGCCAATTTTAAAATTAGTCAATCATTGATTTATTATGAAAAAAATAGTACTATTTTCTATTGCCTTTTTTATTTTTTTCCCCTCTTTCGCTCAAGAAATTACAGGCGAATGGAACGGACTCTTAAAAGTTCAAGGAATTGAATTGCGAGTTGTTTTTCATATTACAAAGACGGAAGTGGGTTACACTGCCACCATGGATAGCCCTGATCAAAGTGTTACAGGTATTCCGGTTACGACAACTACTTTTGAAAATTCAAATCTTAAATTAGAAATCATCAATGCTAGAATTGTTTATTCAGGGCAACTAAAAGAGAATTCCGTTATTGGAATTTTTAGTCAAAGCGGACAAGAATTTCCGATGGATTTGCAACGAGAACCTTTTAATAAGATAGTTGTGAATCGACCACAAGAACCGCAAAAGCCTTATCCTTATGACTATGAAGATGTAAGTTTTCAAAATACAAATGCAAATATTTCTTTGGCAGGAACATTAACATTACCTAAAAAAGAAGGTGTTTTCCCTGCGGTAATTCTAATTTCCGGTAGTGGTGCACAAAACCGTGACGAAGAACTTTTCAACCATAAGCCATTTTTAGTTTTATCCGATTTTTTAACAAAAAATGGTTTTGCCGTTTTACGTTATGACGATAGAGGAACAGCAAAATCGACAGGAGATTTTACGTCAGCAACTTCCGAGGATTTTGCTTCAGATGTCGAAAGTGCAATTGCCTATTTAAAAACAAGAAAAGAGATTAATGTTAAAAAAATCGGACTAATTGGGCATAGTGAAGGCGGAATTATTGCGCCAATGGTAGCGGCGAAATCGAAAGATATTGATTTTATCGTTTTGCTTGCCGGTACCGGAATTCGAGGTGATAAATTACTTTTAATGCAACAAGAGTTAATGGCAAAAGCATCTGGTCAATCGGAAGAGGTAATACAGGATTCAAAAAAAGTAAATACCCAAGTTTTCGATATAGTTGTAAAATCCAATGATTCCAATACATTGAAAACCGAACTCACTACTTTTTTAAACGAAAATCTTAAAAATAATCCGAATCAAGAAATACCGCAAGGAATGACAATTGAGCAGTATGTTGAACTTCAAGTAAATCAGATTACAAATCCTTGGATGGAATATTTCATCAAATACGACCCAATTAAAGCATTGACTAAAGTTACTTGTCCGGTTCTTGCTATTAACGGGGGAAAAGATTTACAAGTACCTGCAAAAGAAAACCTGATTGCTATCGAAAATGCATTAAAAAAAGGAGGAAATAAAAATGTAACGATCAAAGAATTTCCAAACCTAAATCATTTATTTCAAGAATGCACCACAGGTTTACCCAATGAATATGGTACTATTGAACAAACGATTTCTCCCAATGTTTTACAAGAAATTTCGCAATGGATAAGCCTACAAACTAAATAAAAAAGTATTCAAAATTAATCAAAAACCGATGAACCGAATTTTTACTGGCACTCTTCTAATATTCTTTTTTTTAATCAGTTGCAACCGGAATGAAAATGTTGACCTAAATCAATTAGCAGAAGACATTCCTTTTATTGAAGGAAATTCCGAGTATTTAAATTCTCCTTTTATTACGGCTGGTGATCGGGTTTATATGGTCGGGCACCAAGATGGGAGTTTTCCTGAGTTAGGGTGGCATATCAAGGGTGAAATGGGAGGAATATGGGATCATCCTATCAAATTAATGGATGGTTTTGAAGTGGAACTAGAATTGAAAAATCGGATTATTCCATTGGAAAAATCGGATTCGTTTACCAATTTCCCTTTTGCCAATAAACATATTTATAAATTAAAGAATTACAATTTAATTGTCGAACGCTGGCAATTTGTACCCGACCATAAAGAGGGAATCGTAATTCAATTCCGTTTAAAAAATACGGGTCATATTGCTAAAAATATAAAGCTTCATTTTAAAGGAAATTCTGATTTACGACCTACTTGGCTAGGTGAACAAACAAATATGATCGATGGCGACGATACCTCAAGATATAATATAAGTGAAGATGTTTGGTTGGTAAAAGATAGTCTAAATCCGTGGTACGTGGCCTATGGTGCAAATCAAAAATCCATTGAAAATAAGACCGAACTAAATAACTATACCGGTAAAGGTGTTTCCAATTTATTGACCTATAAAATTGAAATCCCACCATTAGAAACCAAAATCATCAATTTTACAGTGGCAGGTTCTTTTATTTCAGAAGAAAATGCTTTGAAGTCTTATGAAAGTATTCAAAATAATATTCAAAAATATTTTGAAGAAAAACAACGTAGATACCAAAAACTGGCAAATCAAACCAAGCTGGCAATTCCAGATAAAAAACTGCAGCAAACCTTCGAGTGGTTGAAGTACAACTGTGATTGGTTGGTGAGAACTGTTCCAGGAATAGGCTCCGGTATTACCGCGGGAATTCCAGATTATCCTTGGTGGTTTGGTGTTGATAGTGAGTATGCTTTGAAGGGTTATATGGCTGTTGGTCAAACAGATGTGGTATATAAAACGATTACCTTATTAGATAGTGTTTCCAATACAGTTAACGGAAATGGTCGAATTATTCATGAAATGTCAACTAATGGAGCCGTTTTTAATAATGGAAATATCAATGAAACACCTCAGTTTGCTTCTTTGATTTGGGAAATTTATCAATGGAATGGAGATCTCACATTCTTAAAAAAATACTTTCCAACAATAAAAAAAGGACTCGATTGGCTACTTTCTGAAAATGACGCGAATACAAATTTATTCCCTGATGGTTTTGGCATGATGGAAATTCATGGTTTAAATTCTGAAATGATTGATGTGGCGGCATACACACAACGCGCTTTTGCAGATGCATCAAAAATTGCGATCGAGTTGGGCGAAGAAGATTTAGCGAATTCTTATCAAGAAATAGCAGCAAAACTTAAAGAAAAAATTAATCAAGAATTTTGGTCGGAAGAATTCGCTTCTTTTGCTGATTTTATAGGTACAGATGAGCAGGCTTTACATTTAATCAATGATGCAATTATTCGGGCAGATACGTTGAACAAACCATGGGCTGTAGCCGAATTGCAACAAACCAAAGAAAGCATCTTAAAAAACCCTTCCAAAAAGAGTAAACCTTTTGTTTTACATCATAATTGGGTGGTTAATACACCTATGGAAATGAAAATTGCCAGTCCGGATAAGGCTCTAAAAGCGCTCAAAACGGCTGAAAAATTTGTGAATCCGTTTGGTGTTTTCGTTACAGGCATTGACCGCGATGAATCTGCGGGTTCTATTGAAGGTTCTTTTAAAGGTAGTAAGGCTTTTTCGTATACTGGAGCTGTTATGACGCTTCCTACAGGGGTTTTGGTTGTTGCCGAAAATAATTATGGTAGACCGGATAAGGCGCTCGAATATCTCAAAAAAATGACAAAATCATTTAGTTATGCCTTGCCGGGAAGCATGTATGAAGTTTCACCCGATTACGGAATGATTACTCAAGCATGGAATATCTATAGTTTTGCAATACCAATTGTGCAACAATTTTTCGGAATTCAACCACAAGCGGCACAAAAAAAAGTGAGAATTCAAATTCAGATGCCAAAAGAGTGGAATGAAGCTTCGTTAGAGAATGTCGCTGTAGCAGATAATGAAATCTCCATTTTTTATAAAAAAACGGGTGAAATCGTCGAGCTTTTCGTTACACAAGAAAATACAGATTGGGAGTTGGAGTTGGTATTTCCGAAAAGCGATCAAACAACCTATAAATTGCTGCAAGGTGCGTTGGAAACGAAAGAAGAATCCGATCAATTAATATGTTTTTCTAAAGATTCTAAAGTAACAGTTCAAATAAGTAATTAGTAAAAGGACAGTTTTTTGCCATGAAAAAATCAATTGAAATTCAATTAGTACGAACAAACTCTAAAAATAAAGATTTTATTGAACTGGTAAAATTACTCGATGCAGACTTGAAAATACGTGATGGCGATGACCATCCGTTTTATGATCAATTCAACAAAATCGACCTCATAAAATATGTGGTAATTTTATATCAAAACGGACTTCCACGAGGTTGTGGTGCGCTCAAGCAATTTGAGCCAAATGTGATGGAAGTTAAGAGAATGTTTACGGCTGTTACAGGAAGAAATCAAGGGTTTGCCTTTAAAATACTTACAGAATTAGAAATTTGGGCTAAAGAATTGGGTTCTGAAAAGTGCATTTTAGAAACCGGAATCATGCAGCCCGAAGCCATTAATTTGTATAAAAAAAGTGGCTATCAAATCATAAAAAATTACGGTCAATATGCCGGAGTTAAAAATAGCATCTGTTTTGAAAAGAAATTGAATAATTAAAAGGTATTTAGTTAAGTGCATTCCATTTTCAAACAGAGCTTTACAACTAAATATCCATTTATTACTTTAAAACAAACAAAAATATCTTTTTTAATTATTTCAAACTTTGACATGAAAGTAAAATTTTTAATCATTTTCTTAGTGCCTATTGTTACTTTCGTTCGAGTACGCATTGCTGTTTCATAAAAAATACTTAATTTGAGTCCACTTTATTTAGTCCTTTTTATCATGAAAAAATATTACCATTTTGTTCTTTATTTTTCCTTTCTTTTTATAGTGGTTTTTTCCGCGATAGCGCAAACCACTGATTCCGAAAAAACAAAAAAAGCTGTTCCCGTTTTTGAAAATGGAGAGGCTCAAATAGTTCCTGAATTCAATAATCCTGAAAAATGGATTCGTCATGACCTTTTTGTTGAAACGGAATTTGATACCGATGGCGACGGAAAATTAGACAGAATGCACGTTGCTGTTACAAGACCACCTCAAACCGAAACGGAAGGATTAAAATTACCAATTGTTTATACAACAAGTCCATATTTTGCAGGAGTTGCCGCTGATGTTCCCGGCTTTTACTGGGATGTCAAACATGAATTGGGGCAAACCGCTAAAGAACGTGTGCACCCGGAAGTTATTCGTACTGGTGAAAGACCAATTATTTCAAATCGAGAAATAAATACGTGGGTTCCGAGAGGTTATATCGTAGTACATTCTTCCTCTCCTGGTACCGGACTTTCTCAAGGTTCACCAACAGTTGGTGGTGATAATGAATCGTTAGCGCCAAAAGCGGTTATCAATTGGTTATGCGGTCGTGCAAAAGGTTTTACTTCCCCATACGGGGATGAAAAAGTAGTCGCTTATTGGTCAACTGGTAAAGTTGGAATGACCGGCACATCCTATAACGGAACTTTGCCTTTAGCAGCTGCAACAACTGGTGTACAAGGTTTAGAAGCAATCATTCCAATTGCACCAAATACTTCGTATTATCATTATTATCGATCTAACGGTTTGGTTCGATCTCCTGGCGGATATTTGGGAGAAGATATTGATGTTTTATATGATTTTATTCACAGTGGAGACGAATCAAAAAGAGCGTATAGCAACAAAGTCATTCGTGATACTGAAATGAAAAATGGCATGGATAGAATTACCGGAGATTATAATGATTTTTGGGCAGGTCGTGATTATTTAAATGATATGAAACCAATGAAAGCAGCACTTTTAATGTCGCATGGATTCAATGATTGGAATGTTATGCCGGAGCATAGTTACCGTATTTATAAGGCTGCAAAAGAAAAAGGATTACCTGTGCAAATTTTTTACCATCAAAATGGTCATGGCGGTGCACCACCGTTGAGTATGATGAACAAATGGTTTACACGTTATTTGCATGGTGTTGAAAACGGTGTGGAGAATGACCCTAAAGCTTGGATTGTTCGTGAAAATGATGCGAGAGATCAACCAACGGCTTACAAAGATTATCCAAACCCGAATGCTTCTGCCGTAATTCTTTATCCAACTAAAAATGCTATAAGTTTAGGTGCTAACAAAGTCAAATCGAAAGCACAAGAAACTTTCGTTGATAATTATAACTTTTCAGGATCTGATTTGGCGAAAGCCGAAAACTCTAACCACCGATTATTGTTTAAAACGTCTATTTTAACAAAAGACCTTCATATTTCAGGTGTTCCAAAAATCACTGTAAAGCTTGCTAGCAATAAACCGGCATCAAATCTTTCGGTTTGGTTGGTTTCTTTGCCATGGAACAATGATCCGAAAGCAAAAATTACGGATAATATAATTACTCGTGGTTGGGCTGATCTTCAAAATTATAAATCCCTAAGGGAAAGTGAAGTCTTAATTCCAGGTAAATTCTATGAGATGACTTTTGATTTGATACCGGATGATCAAGTTATTCCGAAAGGACAACAAATCGGATTGCTAATTTTTTCAAGTGATAGAGAATTTACGCTATGGCCGAAACCTGGTACCGAGTTAACCTTAGATCTAGATGCAACTAAAATTTTGATACCGATAGTTGGCGGACAACAAGCATTTTTAAATTCAGTAAAATAAATTTCATGCAAAGAGAAGAGCATTTTGTCAATCGGAGCCGTTGGTTGAGAGCATCAATTTTAGGTGCAAATGATGGCATTTTATCTACGGCAAGTATTATAATTGGGGTCGCAGCTGCAAATGCAACGAGAGAACCAATTGTTCTTGCTGGAGTTGCTGGGCTTGTTGCAGGAGCACTGTCAATGGCTGCTGGTGAATATGTTTCGGTTAGTTCACAAGCTGATTTAGAAAAATCAGATCTCCAAAGAGAAGCCAAAGAATTGAAAGAAACTCCTGAAACCGAATTATTAGAATTAGCAAGAATTTATCAAGATAGAGGTTTAGACAAAGAATTATCTGTTAAAGTTGCCGAACAATTGACAGCTCATGACGCTTTAGAAGCGCATGCTAGAGATGAATTAGGTATCAATGCAATGACCCATGCAAAACCAATACAAGCGGCATTTGCCTCTGGAGCTGCATTTGTTTTTGGAGGTATTTTACCGGTAATTGTAGCATTTTTGGTTTCGGTTCATCAAATGGTGTATTTGCAATATGCATTTTCAATGGTTTTTTTAATTGTTTTAGGAATTTTTGCAGCAAAAACAGGAGGCTCAAATATAACAAAAGCAATTATCAGAATCACTTTTTGGGGTACCATTGCCATGGGAATTACAGCTTATATAGGCTCTTTATTTGGTGTAAATGGAATTTGAGAACAGTAAAATACCAATTAAAAATTTAAAAATATTTCTCTTTCTACTTGCTTCATTGTTGCTAATTTCAGCGATAGATTTTCAGAAAAGAGAAGAAATTATTTCAAAAAACGCAAAAGTACAAAAGGTTGCTGGTGGTTTTTCCTTTACGGAAGGTCCTGCTGTAGCATCTGACGGTCGTATTTTCTTTACAGACCAACCCAATGATAAAATCCATATTTGGGATGAGAAAAAGGGAGTTTCTTTGTATTTAGCGGGAACCGGGCGTTCGAATGGATTGTTTTTTAATGCTAAAAATCAGTTGGTTACTTGTGCAGATAAACACAATCAATTGGCTTATTTCGATCAAAATAAAAAGTTACAAATCATTCAAGAAGGTTTTAACAATAAACATTTGAATGCACCAAATGATTTATGGATTGCACCAAATGGAGGAATTTATTTTTCAGACCCTTATTATCCTCGAACTTGGTGGCCAGAAAATCATCAAATGGAACAAGAAGTTCAAGGTGTTTATTATGTAAATCCGGAGGGAAACAGTAGTCTCGTAATTAATGATTTTGAACGACCAAATGGATTAATTGGAACTCCCGATGGAAAAAGCTTATATGTCGCCGATATTAAAGCAGAAAAAATTTGGAAGTATGATATCCAAAAAGATGGCAGTTTAATCAATAAAACTTTTTTCGCACCGCATGGTAGCGATGGAATGACGATTGATAAACAAGGAAATGTATATTTGACTTATGATAAAGTTTGGGTGTATAATCCTGATGGAAAATTGATTGAAGAAATTGAAGTTCCTGAAAGACCGTCGAACGTATGCTTTAGCGGTAAAAAAAGAAACACACTTTTTATTACCGCTAGAACCTCCATTTATACCCTAAAAATGAAAGTTAAAGGCGTTAATTAATCAAAAATACTACATCAATAAACAACTATTAAATGCAAGAAATACCAAGTTTTAAAATTATTGGAATCGAGGTTAAAACAACCAATGAAAAAGGAGCAAAGGATATTGGCGCACTTTGGGGCAAGTTTTATGGTGAGAATATCGCAGGTAAAATTCCGAATAAAGAAAGTGAAGAAATTTATGCCATTTATACCGATTACGAATCGGATTATACAGGAAAATATACTACTGTAATTGGTCAAAAAGTAACTACTTTAAAATCTATTCCTGAAGGATGTATTGGTAGAGAATTTCAAGGTGGTAGCCATAAAAAGTTTATGGCAAAAGGAGCGATGCCGGATGCAGTTGTGCAAGCTTGGAAAGAAATTTGGGACAAAGATAAAATCTTAAATAGAAAGTATACTTCTGATTTTGAGGTGTATGGCGATAAATCTCAAAACGGAGATAATTCAGAAGTTGCAATTTATATTGCTGTAAAATAATTTGAACCAACAGCATTAAGAATTAAAGATGTAAAAATTCATGAATAAGATTTATCCAAAAATTGTACAGCTTTCCAAAAAAATATTGGTAGGAAAATACCTAAAAATGAGCTATTCTGAAAATAAAACAGTCCAATTATGGCAAAGTTTTATGCCCTTAAAAAAGCACATAAAAAATACTGTTGGTAATGACTTGTATTCGGTTCAAGTTTACGAGCAGCTATTCGATTATAATTCGTTTGACCTGGAAGCGCAATTTACCAAATGGGCTACCATAGAAGTTTCTGACGAAATCGGGAGTGATTTGGATCTTCAAAAACTGAAACTGGAAGGAGGCTTGTATGCCGTATTTTTGCACAAAGGTTCTTCGAGTGATTTTAAAAAGACATTTGAGAGTATTTTTAAAGATTGGTTGCCGAATTCTGAATATGTTTTAGATGCTCGTCCGCATTTTGAAGTTTTAGGAGAAAAGTATAAAAATAACCATCCCGATTCTGAAGAAGAAATTTGGATTCCTATAAAAACTAAAAATCAATAAGCACTTTATCCAAACCTGAAAAATTTAATCCACGACAAGTCAATAATGGAGAGATTTGCATCTGAAAATTTGAATAAAAACGATAAAGGGATTGCACTTTATTTGTCCAATTATTGCGATAAAAATTTTATTATAGAAGAAATTGCTTCAAATAATCTTCTTCAAAATCAGATTGATTTAGGTAAATTAAAGGGCGCTTTTTATACGGCAACAAGTATTGATACTTTTATTTTAGATGAATTGCTACATGATCGTTTTGCAATACAAACAGAAAATAATAAAGGCCTGGCAACAATGTCTAGTGGTGAACGTAGAAAGCAATTATGGAAGCATATTTTGAAGCAAAATCCCGATTATATTGTTATTGATGATGTTTACGGCACCATAGATAAAGTTGCACAAAAGAAAATTGAAAATGATTTAATTAGCCTAGCTAAAACAAAATTGATTATTCAATTATTTACCAGAAAGAAAGATCTTTTGCCATTTATAGATGTTGTTTTTATAGTTGATGAAAATAATAAAATCTCCAACAGAAAAAGTCAAAAAGAGTTTGTTGCAATATCTGAAAATAGACCAACACATTTTTCCTTACCAAAGCAGGTTTCAAAAGTACCTATTTCGATAAAGCCTTTGGTGCAATTTAAATCCGTTCATGTGAAATATGGAGATAGAGAAGTGCTGAAAGATGTTAATTGGACAATCAAAACAGGTGAGTTTTGGCAACTTTCCGGACCAAATGGTTCGGGTAAAAGCAGTTTGATTTCTTTTATTACCGGAGATAATCCGCGAGCCTATGGTCAAGATATCCTGCTTTTTGGAAAACGAAAAGGTAGTGGGGAATCTATTTGGGATATCAAGCAGAAAATAGGATATTTCACTCCGACAATGTTGCAACAGTTTACAAGAAATGACACCGTAGAAAATATGATAATCTCTGGTTTTATGGATTCTGTCGGTCTGTATAAAACTCCAACTAAAACCCAAATAAATACGGCAAAACGATGGATGGAAATATTGGGTATTTCCGATAGAAAAACAAAGTTTAGAACAATTTCTCCCGGAATGCAGCGGATGGTTTTAGTCGCTCGTGCGATGGTAAAACATCCGGTTCTGTTAATTCTCGATGAACCAACAATTGAACTTGACGAAGAAAATAGTGCTCTTTTTATTGATTTGATTAATAGTATTCAAAAAGAAAATAACACGGCAATTATATACGTTTCGCATCGTGATGAGCAGAATCTGCATCCCGAAAAGGTTTTCTCGCTAGAGTTATCTGGGAATGTATATGCCGGTAAAGTGATTAAACCTTAGGTTTTTTAAGGTGAATCAGTACTGTTTTTTAAATCGAGATAATATGCTTTCCACATCTTTTTTTGGCTTACATTCGCGCCACATAAATGTCCATTCAAATAAAAGTGAGATCGGTTGAACGTTTGTTCGATCGCCTCGATAAGGAAATCACTAAATTTAATTCCGAAAGCAGTTTACATTGTAAACCCGGCTGTGGAAAATGTTGTACCAAACCGGATATAGATGCATCGCCATTAGAATTTTTACCATGGGCTTTTCAATTATTTTTGCAAGGAAGAGCAGAAATTGTCTTAGAAGAATTAAAACAAAAACCGGGTTCAATTTGTCATATTTATCAACCTCTTTCTTTGTTAGATGATGCCAGTGGGAGTTGTAGCGACTATCGCTATCGTGGATTAATTTGCCGACTTTTCGGATTTGCCGCTAGCAAAGATAAGTTCGGACAATTGCGACTAGCAACTTGCAAAATCATCAAAGAAGAGCAAAAAGAAAACTTTGAAAAAGCGGTAGAATCTATTCGAAAAGGTGCTTATGTTCCAATTTTCACCGATTATTACATGAATCTTTCTCAAATTGATTTTCATTTGGGTAATATCATTTTACCGATTAATGAGGCATTAAAAATGGCAATTGAAGAGGTTTTGCGCCATTATGCTTATCGACCATTTCCAAGAAACTATAAAAAAGTAGTCTAATTGTTTTAAAAATCAATATGCTGGTTTTTGCTGTAATAGCTTATATTTGTTTTATTGAAACAAATTAGCTAACTACTTCATGAAATTCTTAAAACTTTTTCTTTTATTTTTTACAACCTTGTGTTTTTCTCAAAAAGAATATTCTTTTGACTACTTAATTCATTATGAGTATACTAGGTTTGTAGATTCTACAGCAACCAAAAGCACGGATATTTATTATTTGACCAATTCAAATCAAAACGAATATTTCGCCGTAATGTCAGAGGCCGATAGTTTAAATTTTCATGTTTATTTAAAAGATGAAAACGGAATTGAATCAAGAGTTCGTCTGCCGAAAGCTAATTTTCAAACCTCTGGGAATTCGAAAATGGAGATTAAATGCGAATCGGTATTTAAATACAAACCTAGTAGTTGGAAATATCTAACCAATGTATATCAATATTCTGAAAAAATAGATACGGTGATACAAGGCAATAACTACGGATCCTATACTTTGGCATGCAAAAACCCTGAAAGAAATAAGAAAAGAAATATTGGTTCATTTCAATATATTATGGACGATACCTCCGAGTTTCATTTACCGATTTTAACATCTTCGGTTGCTTTGGAGGAGTGGAAATTGGATAAGAAATTACCCAATACGATTTATAAAGAGAAGATATATACCAATAATCGAAACCAAATTGAATTTAAGGAGGACTTAATTGAAGCAAAAAATGTTGCGATTACATTGTTTATTTCTGAAGAGTGTGATCTCTCTAAAAGAATGATACAAACAAAAGGCGCTAATTCTCCAGAGGAATAAATTAAGAGTAATGAATAGTAGCGCAACTAAATTCAGACTTCATGAAATTGATGCCATTCGTGGATTTGCCATAGTATCGATCATGCTTCTCCACAATTTAGAACATTTTGATGTTTATTTTTTGCCGCCAAATTTTCTGGATTGGCTAGTTAAATTAGATAAAATAGTTTGGGATACTACTTTTTTTCTCTTTGCAGGAAAATCGTACGCTATGTTTGCCTTGCTTTTTGGTTTGACATTTTTTATTCAATCGAATAATCAAGAAAAAAAAGGAAAAGATTTTAGAGCGCGATTTGCTTGGCGCTTGGTGCTTTTGTTTGGTTTCGGAATGTTAAATTCGGCTTTCTACCAAGGTGATATTCTTTCTATTTATGCCGTTTTAGGCTTCTTTTTAATACCGTTAGCCAAGCTCAGCGACAAGCTGGTTTTGGGCATTGCGGTACTTTTATTTTTACAACCAGGAGAATTATGGACTTTAATTCACGCCATTCAAAATCCGGATATGAAAATTTCAGATCCTGAATCTTGGTACTATTTCGGTAAAATGGATGACTATATTAAAGATAGTTCCTTTATAAATACTGTCATTGGTAATTTAACCAACGGAAAAATAGCAGTTTTAAAATGGAGCTGGGAAAACGGAAGATTTTTTCATATACTTTCCTTGTTTTTATTTGGAATGCTAGCCGGAAGGAAAAAAATATTCATTTGGTCAGAACAGTCAAAATTATTTTGGAAAAAAGCACTAATTATTTCGAGCATTCTTTTCATTCCTATGTTTTTCATTCAAAAAAACATCAATATTTGGGTTACGAGTGAAGCTATATTAAGATCGTTAAATGCAATAGTGAGCTCATGGACAAATATTGCTTTTATGGTAATTTTAATTGCTGGTTTTATGTTTTTGTTTCAACGAGAGAAATGGTATAAAGTATTAAATCTTTTTTCTCCAATTGGTCGCATGAGTTTGTCTAATTATATCATTCAATCTATTATTGGTGCTACTATTTATTATGGTTTTGGTTTCGGATTGTACCAATATACTGGCGCAACCTTTAGTTTTCTTATCGGAATTGTTTTAGCAATCTTACTTGGTGTTTTCTGTAGTTGGTGGATGAAAAATCACAAACATGGTCCATTCGAGAGAGTTTGGCATAATGCGACCTGGATTGGCTCTGAAAACAACTAATAAAACATCTTACATAAACACTATTTTCTCAGAAAAAATTATATCTAAAAATGATACAATTGTATCTATTTCTCATCACTTTTTATGCTAACTTTATTGGGTAATTGTACTTCCAAAGAATTTGGATTTCAAAACAAGTTAAAATAAATAGTATGTTTTTCAAAAGAAATATTTTTAAGGTTTTTGTTGTTTTATTTGGGTTATTAATTGTTTCTGGCTGTGAAAAAAAAGAAGAGTGGATTTCTATTTTTGATGGCAAATCATTAGATGGATGGCAGGCTTCTGAAAAAGAATCCTCTTGGAAAATTCAAGATTCGGCTATCGTTACCAATGGTGATAGATCACATCTTTTTTATAGTGGAAAAGTGAACAATCATGAATTCAAAAATTTTGAACTCATAGCCGATGTAAAAACAGAAGACAACTCGAATTCTGGAATTTATTTTCACACCAATTTTCAAGAATCAGGTTGGCCTGAAAAAGGCTATGAATGTCAAGTATTCAATGGTGCTAAAAATCTAGATACTACCAATTATATCGAAAAAAGAATGACAGGTAGTTTGTATGCTGTTCGTGATGTTACCAAATCTCCTGTACAAAATAACGAATGGTTTCAATATCGAATTGTTGTACAAGGAAAAACAATACGAACCTATATCAATGGCGACCTTATTACTGATTATACCGAGCCTGAAAAAGTGCTGCGAAGTGAAGATAAAAAAGGTAGAGTGCTTTCTTCCGGCACCTTTGCTTTGCAATGTCATGATCCTAAAAGTAAAGTGTATTATAAAAACATCAAAGTAAAAGTGCTACCCGATGACGCGCCATCTCTTGGAGAGCCATTGGCAGATCAGGATTATGAGGCAAAACTGCAAAAAATATCCGATAAGGGTATTCCTTTAGCAGATTTACACGGGCATTTAAAAGAAGGACTCACGATTGATCAAATTCTTGAAAATGGTCGAAAATATGGTATTACGTATGGTATTGCATATAATTGCGGTATCGGAATGGGTTTTGAAACAAACGATTCTTTGCAAAATTTCATCACAAATTATAAACGACCACAACAAACCTATATCGCAATGCAAGCCGAAGGTCGCGAATGGTTAGATATATTTTCTAAAGAAACTATTGCGCAATTTGATTACGTTTTCACGGATGCTATGACTTGGACTAATGACAACGGAAAACGAATGCGTCTTTGGTTAAAAGAAGAAACCGAAGTGGGAGATCCTCAAAATTTTATGGATCAATTGGTAAATCGAATTGAAAATGTCGTTCGAAATGAACCTATCGATATTTATGTAAATGCCACGTATTTACCAGATGAAATTCATGATCAATACGATGTATTATGGACGAATGAGCGCATGGATAAAGTGATACAAGCTCTCGCCGATAGCAATGTTGCCATGGAAATAAGTGCACGCTACAAAATTCCGAGTGCTACTTTTATAAATAGAGCCAAAGAAGCGGGTGTAAAATTTACATTTGGTACGAATAATACCAACCCGAATGATTTAGGTCGATTGGAATATTGTCTCGATATGGTAGATCAATGTAATTTAACACGAGACGATTTGTGGTTGCCAAATAAATAGGGTTTTTAAATCTTAAATCTAAAATTGCGTATCTTTAAGCTATGAATGCACATTATAACATTATCATAGCTGGAGCTGGCGGTATTGCTGAAGCAGCTGGACTTCTACTCGCAGAATGGAGTCAGGTTAGTCCGACAATTTATATTGGAAACCGCACACTTTCTAAAGCGCAAAAAGTTGCGAAATGGATAGAAGACGGAACAACAAAATCGGTTACAATTTATCCTTTTTTGTTGCAAGAGAATGGAATTAGCGCAGAAATGGAAACCATTTTTGAAAAAGGTGATGTACTTCTTGATTGCCTTCCGGGAAGTTTAGCGCCTAAAATGGCACAATTTGCTAAAGATTTTCAGTTGCACTATGCCAATCTCACCGAATATGTTGCCGAAACGAATGCAATTGTAAAATTAGCAAAAGATGCTAAGACAGGTTTTGTATTGCAAACGGGTCTTGCACCAGGTTATATCAATGTTTTGGCAAACCATTTATTTCAAAATTTTTGTACTGATTTTCAGGTAAATCGAGTAGATACTTTAGAAATGAAGGTTGGTGCCTTAACAGATCATGCTGTTGCTCCGCATTTTTATGGTTTTACTTGGAGTCCGGTAGGTGTTGCAACCGAATATATTAAAGATGCCGTGGTTGTTCGGAATCATAAAAAAATAAATTTACCCGCTTTATCCGAAAGAAAAAATATCATCATTGACGGAATTTCTTATGAAGAAGATTTAACAAGTGGTGGAGCAGCCGATTTACCCGATGCTTTAACGACCAAAGTTTCTTCTTTAGATTATAAAACTTTGCGACATCCGGGGCATTATGCTTGGGTTAGGAAACAAATAGAAAATTTTGTTCCCTCGACAAATTTAATTCAAGATTTGCAACAAAAAATGGAAGAGGAGATTCCACATATCGAAAATGATCAAATCATTTTATACGCCGCGGTTATGGGTAAAGATAAAGATGGAATGTTACGCAGACGAGAAGTTGCAAAAAAAATAAAACCGGTTAAAGTTGGAAAACATGTTTTAAGAGCCATTCAAACCACAACTGCTGTCCCGTTGCTTCAGGTAGCGCAATATCTTTTAGAAAATTCCCCTAAAGGAGTCATTTTACAAAGTGAATTAGATACGAATCAATTTTTAAGTGGAAGTTTTGTACAGAAAATTTATGGTGATTTTTGAGCTAAACAAGCGCTGAAGTTTCTAGCAAGGAAAAGGCAAATTTTATATCATAAACAGATGGAAAACTTTCTTCAAAAATTTTAAATAGTTATCTTTGCAAAAAGATGTTATTTTGCATTCCTATTTGCAATCAGAATCCATTTTAAATTTAAAACTCAAATATTTTTATTCAAAAATATTTGAGTTTTATTTATATATTTATAATTACTCATGAACAGAAGAACCGCTTTAATAAATTTAGGCATTTTAACGGGAGGTATTGTTTTACTGCCGTCTTGTGATTTTTCACAAGAAAAGGTTGCATTTGCCATAAACTCCTTCAAGGTAACAGAAGAACAAGTAAAATTAATTCAAAATATGGTGGATTCTTTAATTCCGAAAACGGAAACACCAGGCGCCTTAGAATTGAAAGTAGATGAGTTTGTTTGGGTTATGTTGAAAGATTGTATTCCTGAAAAAAGTCAAAATCAGTTTTTATCCGGGATGAAGAAATTTGAAGAAAATAGTAAACAAGCAATAGGAAAACCATTCAATACTTCCGATGCATCGGAAAGAGAAGCATCTCTGCGAAAAGCTTTCGACAAAACTTCAATAGAAAATGAAGACGAAAACCTATTTTTAAACATCACAAAAAATAGCACTATTTTAGGTTATATGCAGTCAGAATATATCATGACCAAAGAAATGCCTTATACTTTGATTCCGGGAAGTTACGGACTCTGTGAAACCATTGATAACAGTAAAAAAATTAATGTAAATGCCTAATTTAAATATAGATAGTCAAAAAGAAAGAACCTTTGACGCCATTGTGATCGGTTCAGGAATGAGTGGAGGTTGGGCCGCGAAAGAGTTTGCAGAAAAAGGCTTGAAAACCTTGGTTTTAGAGCGTGGTAGAGAAGTGAAACACAATGTAAATTATCCCACAACGAACATGTATCCATGGGAATTTGAGCATCGAGGTAAAATGCCGGAAGCGGTTGTGAAGGAAAATCCAATTGTTAGTCGGTGTTATAATTTTAACGAAGATTCTGCTCATTTTTTCATGAAAGATGCCGAGCAACCTTATGTTCGAGAAAAACCTTTTGATTGGATTCGCGGAAATCAAACCGGAGGAAGATCCTTGCTTTGGGCACGACAAACACAGCGTTGGAGCGATTTTGATTTTGATGGTCCGGTGAGAGATGGTTTCGCTATAGATTGGCCAATTCGCTATAAAGATCTTGCACCGTGGTATGACTATGTTGAAAAATTTATTGGAATTGCAGGCGATAAAGATGGAATTCCGGTATTACCAGATGGAGAATTTTTACCAAGTTTAGGCTTAAACTGTGTAGAAAGCCATTTCAAGGAACAAGTTGCTAAAAAATACCAGAATAATCGTCATGTAATTAGTGGGCGTTGCGCTCATATTACAGAAAACCGAGATATTTTTATGCAACAAGGTCGAGCACAATGTCAATACAGAAATTTGTGTCAACGAGGTTGTCCATTTGGAGGTTATTTTAGTGCTAATTCGAGCACGTTGCCTTGGGCGATGAAAACAGGTAATTTAACCATGGAACATCATGCGATTGTGCAATCTATAATTTATGATGAAACCAAAGAAAAGGCAACTGGCGTGGTGGTAATCAACTCCGAAACTAAAGAAACTACTGAATATTATGCGCCGGTTATTTTTGTAAATGCAGGAACTATTAGTACGATTCAAATCTTATTGCATTCTAAGTCAAATCGTTTTCCGGAAGGCTTGGGTAATGATAATGGATTGTTGGGTAAATACGTGGCTTTTCACAATTATAGAGCAAAAATTGCCGCAGAGTACGACGGGCTCTCCGATAAATTCACAACAGGCAGAAGACCTACAAGTGCCTACTTACCGAGATTTCGAAATGTAAAACAGCAAGAAACAGATTTTTTAAGAGGCTACGCGGCTACGTTTAGTGCAAATCGCCAAATAGTACAAAATACCGAAGGAGTAGGCGAAGAGCTTAAAAAAGCGCTCTTAAACCCAACTTATGGTTCTTGGCAAGTTGGTTCTCAAATGATGGGAGAAACCATTCCCAAAGAAGAAAGTACCGTTTCTTTAGATACAGAAAAAACAGATGCTTACGGAATTCCACAAGTTAAGTTTTCGATAGGTTATGATGAAAATGATGAAAAAATGATCAAAGATTTTTTTGAACAATTTTCAGAAATGTTTATCGAAGCCGGATTTAAAAATATTCGTATAGATGACAGTAAACAAGCACCCGGATTAGATATTCACGAAATGGGAGGAGTACGCATGGGTAAAGACCTAAAAACCTCATTGTTAAATAAATTTAATCAGTTGCATGCCTGTGAAAATGTGTATGTTACCGATGGAGCTTGTATGACTTCAACTGCAACGCAAAACCCTTCTTTAACCTATATGGCACTTACGGCTCGAGCTTGTGACCATGCTATTAAAGCTTCTAAAAATGGAGAATTTAATTAATAAATAAATAATGTCATTAAAAAATAGTCAGGTAAAACACTGTAAGTGAGTTGATTTATCTGTTGTTTATTCCTTTATTACGTCTAGCGGAAATAGGTATTTATAAGCTATTGACATACTACTTTACTAAATTTTTCGTTTAAGAATAAATTGCTATTGAAAAATTTTATTGTATGTCCAAACTACTTCAAGAGTCTAATCGATTCTCTTTGTACAAGAACTTGTACACCGAAAAACCAGATCTCGATATTGATATTAACGAGCTGTATGAAATCATAAAATTTGGTTTTTTACGCAAAGAAATAAAGGAGCTTAGAAGAAATAACGATACCGAGACTAGAAAAGATATGAAAAAATCGATTCTTCCTGCGGTTACTTTAAGCGGAAAGTTTGATCAAAGAAGCGAAACGGGTCTGTTAAAACACAGTGGTTTACTTCAAATTGATTTCGATGCATCGGATAATTATAATGAACTCTTCAAAAAAGTTACTTCTGATACCTATACTTTCATGGCTTTTCGAAGTTCGGGAGGAAATGGTATAAAAGTAATTGTAAAAATAAAAGCTTCAAAAGAAACGCATGAAAGCCAGTTTTTTGCTTTACAAGAATATTACAAAAACCATTTTGATATTGCTTTAAAAAATTCTTTTAAAGAAATTTCTAGAGCAATGGTTTTATCTTTTGATCCTGATATTTATCGAAATATAAATTCATCTATTTTTAATGAAATTGGTAAAATAAAAGAGGAACAACCGATTGTTGATGAAGTTCGTTTAGAAAAAAATATAGCCTTAAATCCGACACTTTATAAGAGACTTCAAAAAATGCGAATAGTATTTTCAAGAAAACAAGAAATACCTGCTTTTATGGTTTTTCGCAACAAAGTTTTAAGTCAGCTAGTTCGAAAAAAGCCTAAAACAAAAGAAGAATTATTACAAATTGATGGTTTAGGAAAACATCGCGCTATTGAATATGGAGATAGTATTCTAAAAGCGATAAAGCAATAATCTACTAAAAGAGTATTGATAAAAAAATGCCTGAATTTTAATTAAAATTCAGGCATTTTTTTATGATTTTTTTTTAATTAGAATTTACTATTTTTAAACAAAAAGTAATTCTTTGTTAGAAAAAGAAATCAATTATTTTATTACTTTTAAGCAAAATTTCAACGTTTAATAAATATCCTAATTTTAGATCTATGGAAACTTCAAAAAGTGACAATAAAAAAGTCAGAATAGCGCAAATAATTATTGCTATAGTAGCATTTGGCATTGCTTATTTCGGTGCACAAAAATTATTTTTTAAAGAGGATCATCTAACCAAAGAAATGAAAACATTTGCAGCGGGAATTAATGAAAAGTGCCCTGTGAAGGTGGATAAATATGCTATTTTAGATAGTGTAACAGTTCTTGATAAAAATGTTTTTCAATACAATTACACTTTGGTGGATGTAGCAAAAGCAGAGGTAAATTTGGATACGGCTAATAAATACATTAAGCCGGGCTTAATAGAGCAGGCAAAAACGAAACCTTATTTAAAGCCTTTTCGTGACAGTAAAGTGATATTTAATCATCATTATTTCGATAAAAATGGTGAATTTGTTACCGATATTCGAATAACTCCAGAAATCTACTTGCACGAATAAACGCATGATTTTTCTTATATAAGTCTAGTTTTATTTGGATTGCATTAAATAAATATAATTTTATTGGCAATTTTTGTACTTTAAATTTGTTTAAATTTGTCTAAAATTTAAATTGCTTGAAACAATGAAAAAAGGCCTAAAAATTATCACTTTTGTTTTTCTCTTTTTGGTTGCAATGCTCTTTGTTATTCCGTTCTTTTTTGAAGATAAAATAATCGAAGTTGTAAAGAAAACAGCCAATAATAACCTTAATGCAACTTTTGATTTTAAAGATGTTGATTTAAGTGTTATTAAAAGTTTTCCTAACGCTGAGGTCACGTTAAAAGAAGTTTCGTTGGTTAACAAATTTCCTTTTGAGGGAGACACACTTTTTAAAGCGCAAGATATTGTTGTGAAATTGCCTATCAAGCAATTATTTGGTAAGATATCAGAATTAAACATTACAAATTTTACAATTGATCAAGGCCGTTTACAAATAAAAATTGATGAAAATGGAAAAGCTAATTACGATATCGTTAAAGAAAACAATTCTGCTAAGGATGCTTCCAATGACGATTCTGATGCAATAAAACTAGCATTGGATTCTTATGAAATTAGCAACAGTGAAATTTCTTATGCTGATGTTACTAGTAAAATAGAATTAAAATTACGTGATTTTAACCATTCTGGAAACGGAAATTTATCTGCACAGAAATCCGATTTAAAAACCCAAACGAATACGATTGCCTCTTTTTCACTAGATAGCGTAGAATATTTAAGTAATAATCAAATTGCTTTAGATGCAGTGCTTGGAATTGATTTGGCTGAAAACACCTATACTTTTTTAGAAAATAAAATGCTAATTAATCAATTACCGCTAGTTTTTGAAGGTTTTGTAAAGGTTAACGATAATAACCAAGAATATGACTTGACTTTTAAAACACCCTCTTCAGACTTCAAAAACTTTCTAGCCTTAATTCCTAAAGAGTATTCTAAAAACCTAGACGGAGTCACAACAACCGGAAACTTTGATGTAAAAGGTTCTATAAAAGGCGTTCTAGATGAAGATCATATTCCGAAATTTGACATTTTAATCAATTCGAAAAATGCTTCTTTTAAATATGCTGATCTGCCAAAAACGATTGAAAATATTCATATCAATACGGAAATTGGAAATAAATCAGGACTTATTAAAGACACCTATGTAAGTATTGATACGCTATCGTTTAAAATTGATGAGGATATTTTTAATGCCTCTGCCAAAATAACAGAACTCACCGAAAACCCAATAGTAAGTGCAAACTTACGAGGAAATATCAATTTAGGAAATTTAGAAAAAGTATATCCGGCAGAAGAACTGAAGCATTTAAAAGGGAAACTGCATGTAAATGCCAGAGCAAATTTTGATATGTTATCTATAGAGAAGAATCAGTATGAAAAAACAAAAGTTTCAGGAGTTTTTTCGTTAACAGATTTCGCTTATAACGGAGCCGGTTTCAAAGATGCTTTACTCATTTCAAAAGCTGCGCTTACATTGAAGCCCGAAAAGGTAACCCTTAATAACTTCGAAGCAAAAATTGGAAATACCGATTTATCAGCACAGGGAAACATCAATAATTTATTAGGTTTTTTCTTTAAAGATGAAGATATGGAAGGTGTTTTCGATTTGTCATCCACAAAATTTGTAGTCAACGATTTTATGTCATCTGAACCGAAAGATACCATTTCACAGTCTGCGAAATCGACACCTCAAAGTATAAAAATTCCATCTTTTTTAAATGCGACTATCAATGCCAAAGCACAAACAGTTATTTATGATGATATTACGTTAAAAAATGTTTCGGGAATCTTATTAATTAAAGATCAAAAAGCTAGTTTAAAAGACATGAAATCTTCTGTTTTTGATGGTTTAATTGGTTTTTCTGGTAATGTAAGTACGAAAGAAAATATTCCGACATTTGAAATGGATTTAGATTTTGGTAAAATAAATGTGGCAGAATCTTTTGCTGCTCTAGATTTGTTTCAGGCCATAGCGCCTATCGCAACTGCGATTAAAGGTCAGTTAAATTCAATTGTGAAAATAACCGGTAATTTAAACCAAGATTTCAGCCCAGATTTAAAATCATTGAATGGGTCGGTTTCGGCACAACTTTTATCATCAAATTTAGAAACTGAGAAAATACCGGTATTGCAACTTTTAGAGCAAAACTTAAACTTTCTCGACACTAAAAAACTGAATTTAGACAACCTGAAAATGAACTTAAATTTTGAAAAAGGGAAAGTTGTTGTAAGTCCATTTACGATAAATTACCGCGATATTAAGGTAGATGTTTCCGGAGGTCATAGTTTTGATAATTTGATGGATTATTCGGCAAAAATTCATGTTCCGGTAAAATATTTGGGTAAAGATGCGTCACAGTTTATTGCCAGTATGAGTGAGCAAGAACAAGAAACTATAGAAATTCCTGTAAATGCATTGATCTCAGGTAACTTTAAAAAACCGGTTGTAACAACCGATTTAAAAGCCGCAGTAAGCACTTTAGCGCAGCAATTGGCTGCAAAGCAAAAGGATAAATATGTAGAACAAGGAAAAGAAAAAGTTACGGGTGCCATCAGTGATTTTATAAAGAAAAATGAAAAAAAGAAAGATTCAACGGTTACAGACACCCTTAAATCAAATAAAAATGCTACCGAAGATGTTGTAAAAGATGTTTTGAATTCATTTTTTAAAACTAAAAAAAAGAAAACGGATAGTATAAAGTAACCTTTGACACGACTCTACTAATGCATTTCTTTAGACGTTAATAAACTTTTGGTTATTACCGAGGCACCATTGGTACGAAAGTGACTCAAAAAATATGCTTAATTTAGCAAAAAAAAGCAAAGCATTTGAAACAGACTATTAGTATTTTAGGTATTGGATGGTTAGGAAAATCCTTGGCAAAGCAATTAATTGAAAAAGGATATTCCGTTAAGGGTTCAACAACGAGCCAAGAAAAAATAGAAGAATTAGAAGGTTTAAGAATAAAGGCTTACCGCATTAATTTGAATAGTTTAGAGGATAATATTGTTGAATTTTTAGATTCCGATATTTTAATTAGTGCCATTCCGTTTAAAGATGTGGTCGCTTTTCAGAAATTTAGTTTAGAGGTCGAGAAGTCTCCAATAAAAAAGGTTATTTTTATTAGCTCGACATCGGTTTACGAGGCGACTAATCAAATAATAACTGAAAAAACGTTAACCGATAGAACTGATTTAGCGATTATCGAAAATATTTTTAGAAAAAGCAATAATTTTGACACAACAGTTGTCCGTTTTTCAGGTTTAATTGGTTATCAAAGAAAGCCAGGTAATTTCTTTCCGGTAGAAAAAATAATTCCCAATCCGAATGGTTTTGTCAATATGATTCATCAAGACGATTGTGTTCAAATTATCGCTAGAATAATCGAGAAAGATATTTGGAACGAGACTTTTAACGCTTGCGCGGATACCCACCCGTCACGACTTGATTTTTATACAAAAGCAGCTTTAGAGGTCGGCCGAAGTGAACCTAAATTCCAATCAAAAGATGATAAAGCGTTTAAAATAGTCAGCAATCAAAAACTGAAAGTATTATTGGATTATACATTCAAATATCCTGATGTTATGAATATTCAAGAAGAGAATTAAACAATTGCTTTTATTGTTCTTGAATTGGCTTTTTACTAAATACTTGTGGTATTTATTTGGCTTATTCCAGGTACTGGTATTGAAAAGAATTTGTAGATTTGAATTTGATACATATATTTTTATGAAACAAGTTACTATTAAAAGACCGATAGAAAGTTTCAATAAAAATTGCTCTTATGCAATTATTATTTCCGGAAATAAGATAGCCGAAATAAACAATGGTGAAACAAAAGTCATAGAAGTTAACGATGACTCAGATGAAGTTCAGGCAAAAATATACTGGTGTGGAAGTAATAAAATGAGCATGGACCAAGGCCAAAATAGTGTAGAAATAACAGGGAATAAGTTTTTTAATAAATGGCTACCATTTTCAGGATCCTTACTTATTATTTTAGGATTGGCTTTTACCATAAATCACGAAATAGCTTGGCTTAAAACTTTGGGTATTGTATTAATGATTTTATATTTATTTTTTTTAATTGGAACACTCACAATTTGGAAGAATCAATGGCTTTCTATTAAAAAGTTAGCATAGGTATTAAGATTGTCAAGTACAATTCGTAAACAGAAATTAAAAGACACAAAAAAACCTGCGAAGCTCTTAACTCAGCAGGGTTTTTCATTCAAATATTTATATACTACTTTTATTCTTGCTCTAAATATTTCTCCATAATAGTAATGGCAGATTCTGAAATAACTGTACCAGGCCCGAAAATTGCAGCAACTTTCTTACTTAATAAGAAATCGTAATCTTGTGCAGGAATAACACCACCTGCAAAAACCATAATATCTGGTCTTCCTAATTTTGCTAATTCATCAATTAATTGCGGAATCAATGTTTTATGACCTGCCGCCAAACTGGATGCTCCAACAAAATGCACATCGTTTTCGATGGCCTGTTTAGCAACTTCTTCCGGAGTTTGAAATAAAGATCCCATATCGACATCAAAACCTAAATCGGCAAAACTTGATGCAACAACTTTAGCACCTCTATCGTGCCCGTCTTGTCCCATTTTTGCAATCATCACACGTGGACGACGACCTTCAATTTCTGCAAATTTGTCTGCTAATTTTTGTGCTTTAACAAAAATACTATCGTTTTTTACTTCTTTACTATACACGCCGCTTATTAATTTAGTATCGGCTTTATGACGACCGAAATGAACTTCTAATGCATCTGAAATCTCACCTAAAGTAGCAAAATTCTCAGCTGCTTCTACGGCTAATTGCAATAAATTGCCTTTACCGGTTTCAGCACATTTTGACAATGCTGTTAAATTAGCATCAACAACGGCTTGGTTTCTATTCGCTCTTAGTTTTTTCAAACGTGCAATTTGAGAATCACGAACCGCAGTATTATCTACATCTAAAATTTCGATATCTGTTTTATCTTTCGTTTGGTATTTATTCACACCAACCAAAATATCTTGTCCGCTATCTAATCTAGCTTGTTTACGAGCAGAGGCTTCTTCAATTCGCATTTTAGGCACTCCGGTTTCAATTGCTTTAGCCATACCACCAAGCTCCTCTACTTCTTCGATTAATTTCCACGCTTTTTTGGCAATTTCTTGCGTTAAATATTCAACGTAATACGAACCAGCCCAAGGATCAACCGCTTTTGTAATTTGGGTTTCTTCTTGAATATAAATTTGTGTATTACGAGCAATTCGCGCAGAAAAATCTGTTGGTAAAGCAATCGCTTCATCCAAAGCATTGGTATGTAAAGATTGCGTTCCACCTAAACCGGCAGCCATCGCTTCAATACAGGTTCTGGCAACGTTGTTAAATGGATCTTGTTCACTCAAACTCCATCCTGAAGTTTGACTATGTGTGCGCAAAGCCATCGATTTTGGGTTTTTCGGATCGAAAGATTTTATAATTTTCGCCCAAAGCATACGAGCTGCACGCATTTTAGCAATTTCCATAAAATGATTCATTCCAACCGCCCAGAAAAACGATAATCTTGGAGCAAATTCATCAATTTTTAAACCTGATTTTAATCCAGTTCTGATGTATTCCATTCCGTCAGCCAAGGTATAAGCCAATTCAATATCAGCAGTAGCACCAGCTTCTTGCATGTGGTAACCACTAATAGAAATTGAATTAAATTTTGGCATATTATTGGTGGTATATTCAAAGATATCTCCAATGATTTTCATCGAAGGAAGCGGAGGGTAGATGTAGGTATTTCGCACCATAAACTCCTTTAAAATATCATTTTGAATTGTACCGCTTAATTCATTTAATGCAACACCTTGTTTTTTTGCAGCTGCAATATAAAATGCCATAATCGGTAAAACAGCACCGTTCATCGTCATAGAAACCGACATTTTATCTAATGGAATTTGGTCGAATAAAATCTCCATATCCAAAATAGAATCAATTGCAACACCAGCTTTACCAACATCACCCGTTACTCTTGGATGGTCAGAATCGTATCCACGGTGTGTGGCTAAATCAAATGCAACAGAGAGTCCTTTTTGACCTGCAGCCAAGTTTCTTCTATAAAATGCATTAGATTCTTCTGCGGTAGAAAAACCTGCGTATTGTCTAATTGTCCAAGGGCGAGTAACATACATCGTGCTGTAAGGTCCTCTTAAAAATGGAGGAATTCCGGCAGCAAATTGTAAATGCTCGGCATCTTTTATATCTTCTTTTGTAAAATGTTTCTTTACAGGAATTCCTTCAGGAGTATTCCAAATTTCTTGACTCTCCTTTTGAACAGCTTTTTTAGGCGCTGCTGAATTTATGTTGATATCTGAAAAATCTGGTCTCATACTTCTAAGGTTTTTATTGTTTTTTCCACTTTGTTCTGCACATTGGAAATCGTTTGAAGAATATCTGATTTCATATGAATAACAGCATCTAATCCTTCTTTTTTTAATGCATCCAAATTAGCCGGATTACCAGCTAATAATAACACTTTATTGGTATTGATTGCTCTAAAAGCTTTTACAAAATCTAAAGCTGTAGCTTCATAATCTTGATCAGAACTACAAATAATAACTACATTAGAATCTGATTTTGCGCTTTCTTTAGCAGCTTGATCGGCATCTGCAAAACTTTTTTCAGGTAAGATGTTAAATCCGCTTACGCCCATAAAGTCATAGGCAAATGCAGCTCTTGCTTTTCGCATGGTTAAATTACCATAACTAGTGAGTTCAACTACCGGACGAACACCTGTTTTTTCAACTAAGGTTTCGGTAAATTTTCTAAGAGCTTCTATTTCTAAAGAGGCTCTTCTTGGCTTTAAGACTTTCGAATCAGAATTTGCTCCGGTTTTACCATCAGAAAGCATACTTGGAAGAACTTTTTCCATTAAATTAGGGTATTTGTTAACCCCAACCAAAGCGAGTCTTCGTTGGCTGATTAATTTTATTTTCTCGAAACGAATATCCGCTATTTGTTGTTGGATTAACTCTTCCTCGAAAGAGGCATAAAAACCACCACTTGACTCAATAGATTTGAAAAGCTCTAAAGCTTTAGTCGCAATTTTTGAGGTAACTTCTTCGATATAATAAGAGCCATCTACCGGATTGGAAACTTTGCCAAAATAAGATTCTTCTTTTAATATAATCGCGATATTTCCAGCGATTCTACTCGAAAAGTCGGTAGGTTTACCATATTCTTTATCGTATGCATCGATTAGAACTCCGTCAACATTTCCTAAAATTGCCGACATGGCTTCGGTTGTAGCTCGAAGCATATTGGTATTAGCATCGGTAACTGTTTTATTCCAAACAGAAGTTTTTGCGGTAAGTGTCGCTGAAAAATCTAGCACACCGTATTTTTTTGCAATTTCTTGGAGTAAATTCTGGAATGCTCTAAATTTTCCAATTTCGATAAAATATTCTGAGCCAATCGCTAACTCCACATGTAAATTATTGAAAATGGTTGCAACGTCAATATTTTTTTTACCTAGGTTTTCAATCAAAAAAACCAAAGAATTTAAGGTATACGCTACTTCTTGCACTTGGTTTGCGCCAGAGTCTAAATAAACAGCGCCCGAAATAGAAACAGTTTTGAAGTTTGGATACTTAGCTGATAGAGTAATTAAATCAACTAATTTATCAAATTCATGTGTTGCAAGATTTCCTGTGGTTACATAGTTTTGAATGATTTCAATGTCAAAATAACCCTTAAGATTTTCAGCTTTTATCTTGCTTTTTTCAACAAATGCAAAAAATGCTTTTGCAAAATCTATCGTGTTTGAACTTAAAATAAAAGAAATAGTTAGGTTATTTAAGTCTACTCCTTTCAGAAGTTCGGCAACCGATACAGTTTCTTTAATATCAAATAACAATCCGTTAATACCTTCTTCAATTGCTTTTAAGGCAAGGGCATTTCCGGTTGTTTCAGAAACTACAATTATTTTTCTGTAGTTAATTAAGGTGCCTGAATTTTCACCAGTATTGTTCAATAAAACTTGTTTGTCTTCTGCATTGTAAAATGGGTCAACAGTAATGTTACTCAGGTTTTTCCACACCAAGCGACTAAATTCTGCTCCTTTTAAGTCAATAGTTGCTTTGTCGATCCATTCTTGTTTGGTAACAGGTCCGAATTCGCCAAAAAGCACTTTGTTTTTTTCATTCATAATAGAACTTATTAAATGTGATAAAAATAACCATTGATAAGTGTTTTTTAGTCCTTTGTCATTGGTTACGTAAAATTATATATTTACAAAGCTACTTCCAAATCTTTCGAAAATTGCTTTGTCTAAATCTTCTCTACTATCCGGATGAGCAATATCTCGTAATGCTTGAGCACGTTGTTTTAAGGTTCTTCCGAATAATTCGGCAACACCGTATTCAGTGGCTACATATCTCGCATGTGCACGAGTGGTAACAACACCTGCTCCAACTTTTAAAGCAGGAACAATTTTTGATACACCTTTTAAAGTAGTCGACGTTATTGCAATAATTGGCTTACCTCCAGGAGATAAAGCTGCACCTCGCATAAAGTCCATTTGACCACCAACACCTGAGAACATTCTCGTACCAATTGAATCGGCACAAACTTGACCTGTAAAATCAATTTCTATTGCAGAATTGATTGCAGTTACTTTCGGATTTTGTCGAATGATAGCCGTGTCATTGACGTAAGCGATATCTAGCATTTCAATTTCAGGATTGTCATCCATAAAGTCATATAAGCGACGTGTACCCATAGCAAAACCAGAAATAATTTTATACGGGTTTACTTTTTTCTTTGAACCGTTTACGACACCTTTTTCTACCAAATCAACAATTCCTTCAGAGAACATTTCGGTATGAACCCCTAAATCTTTGTGATTTGTCAAATACGATAACACAGCATTTGGAATACCTCCAATTCCCATTTGCAGGGTTGCTCCATCTTCAATAATGTTGGCAATATTTTTACCAATTAAAACTTCTTCTTTAGAAGGAGCTGCTAATTTCATTTCGTAAATTTCTTCATCGACTTCAACACAAGCATCAAAATTTTTGAGGTGTACTAATGCATCACCAAAAGTTCTTGGCATTCTAGGATTGATTTGAGCAATTATTTTTTGCCCTTTTTCAATAGCAGAGATAACGATGTCAACAGAAACTCCTAAAGAGCAGAATCCGTGTTTATCTGGTGGAGAAACATTTACTAAAACAATATCTAAAGTCATATAACCTTGACGGAAAAGACTTGGAATATCACTCAAAAAAATCGGAATATAATCTACTGTTTGTCCGACCATTTTTCGCACATTTCCACCGATAAAGAAAGCTTTTGTATGAAAGCTTTCGCTAAGTTCAGGGGCCGTATAACCACATTCTCCTTCCGTATGCAAATGCACAATTTCAACACCTTTTAATTCCGGAGCACGAGCAACCATGGCTCTGATTAATGTTTGAGGTGTTGCCGAGCCTCCTTGTATTAAGACTCGATCTCCTGATTTTATTAATTTTACAGCTTCTTGAGCTGACATTTTATGAGGTAATTCCATGTATATATTTTTTGAAGCCGTCGTTCAATCAACAGCAAAATTAATTATCCTAAAAAGCTTAATATGATACCAGCTGCAATAGCTGATCCTATAACACCCGAAACATTAGGCGCCATAGCGTGCATTAATAAATAATTGTTAGGATCTGATTTTAATCCTTCTGTATGAACTACTCTCGCACTATCAGGTACTGCTGAAACTCCTGCCGCTCCAATTAATGGGTTTATCTTTTCTCCATCTTTCAAGAATAAATTCATGAATTTTGCGAAAAACAATCCACCCATGGTTGCAATAACAAAAGATATTGCTCCTAATCCGAAAATCATCAAGGAGTCTTTCGTGATAAAAATATCCGCTTGGGTTGAAGCACCTACAGTAACTCCTAATAAAATGGTTACAATATCAATTAATTTGGTACGTGCTGTATCGGCTAATCTTTCTGTTCTGCCGGATTCTTTTAATAAATTTCCAAAGAACAACATACCCAATAATGGTAAAGCACTTGGAGAAATAAATGTTGTTAAAATCAAGGCCACGATAGGGAAAATCATTTTTTCTTTTTGAGAAACGGCTCTTGGTGGTTTCATTCTTATTTTTCTATCTTCTTTAGATATTAATAAGCGCATGATTGGTGGTTGAATTACCGGTACTAAAGCCATATAAGAATAGGCTGCAATGGCAATCGGACCAATCAAGTTTTTAACTGTTGTTCCATCAGGCATTAGGTTAATTCCATTGGCTAATTTTGAGGATAGGAAGATCGCCGTTGGACCATCTGCTCCACCAATAATTCCAATCGCACCTGCTTCTGGTAAATTAAATCCTAAATAAAGAGCTCCTAAAAAGGTAGCGAATACGCCAATTTGTGCTGCGGCTCCCAATAACATTAATTTTGGATTCGCAATCAGCGAAGAGAAATCGGTCATCGCCCCAATACCTAAAAAGATAAGTGGCGGATAAATTCCTTTTACAACCCCAAAATACAAATAGTTTAAAACCGATCCGGTTTCATATATACCAGTTTGATTTCCGGCAACGAAAGGGATGTTTCCTATAATTACACCAGCTCCAATTGGAACCAATAACAGTGGCTCATAATCGTATTTTATTCCTAAATAAATAAAAATAATACCGATTAAAATCATCGCTAAATGTCCCGGTGTTGCATTCGCAAAACCTGTATAATTATAAAACTGTTTAATTCCTTCAAAGGCACCATAAATAACGCCTTCATCTTCTACTACTTCTTCGGTTTTTTCTTCGAGCTGAGTTTGAACTGCTGTATTTGCAGAATTCATGCCTAATCCTAAAGCTGGTCTGACAAGAACGAGAAAGAGCAATGTGCCAAATATTATAAATAATTTCTTCATTTTTTTTCTTTTTTTAGCGAATTAGATTTTTTACAATCGCTTGTAAAAATCTAATGCTGCTTTTGCTATGCTAGTTCTATCATTAATTCATCTTGTAAAACTTGTTGTCCTTTTACAATATGAACAGCACTTACAGTTCCTGATTTTTCAGAGGTTATATTGTTTTCCATTTTCATTGCTTCAAGAACTAATAATCTATCTCCAACTTTAATCACATCACCAACTTTTATATCGATAGATAGAACTATTCCTGGGATTGGCGCAACAATTTTTGCTTTACCAGCATTAGAACTCATTTTTAGTGGTACGCTAGGGCTTTTCGATGCAGACCGTATTAGTGTAGGTGTTTTTGATTTTTTAACCTCGTCTTTCATTGTTACAGAATAAGCGGTTCCGTTAACCTCTAGTTCTATTTGGCTATTTTCGTGTGATACAATTTTAACATTGTAGTTGTTATCTTGTATTCTAAATCTGAAATTTTTCATTATTTTTTTGTTTTCGTATTGGATTTTTCTGTCGATTACCTTAAAGGGGATTTACAATCAGATTGATCCAAATTCAGTTAAAGTCTATGGTATGTACCGTATATTTTTGAACTCCAAGGAGAATATAATTTTCTTGCTTGTTTTATAGTCAATACTGCATTTTCATCGTCATGCTGTTCATTAAGATACATGTGAATTGCAGTTGCTATGGCAGCCGCAACTTCCCCGGTAAAATTTTCATCGGATTTTACAGAAATATCCTTAATTTTTTTATCTCGACCTTTTGTTATAACCTTATAGATATATAACATAATTGGAAGTCCGTATTTAAAAAACAACATTAAAACCAGCAACGCTGAAAAGACAATCGTTAATCCGGTAAACAAAATAACGTATCCTTCGCTAATTTGATCCATTTGTAGATTTACGTTCAATAGCATCATAGTGGAATATTTGAATGTTTTTTAGGAGGATTTACCTCTTTTTTATTTGAAAGTAATTCTAGACCTCTGATAATTCTAAATCGAGTATTTCGTGGCTCGATAACATCATCAATGAAACCATATTTTGCCGCTACATAAGGATTGGCAAATTTTTCGGTGTATTCATCTTCTTTTTTCTCAATGTATTTGCTTTTTTCTTCAGCATTTTCAATTTTTCTAATATTACTTCCCTCTAACACTTCTACTGCTCCTTTAGCTCCCATAACTGCGATTTCAGCAGTTGGCCAAGCATAATTTAAGTCGCCACGTAGTTGTTTACAGCTCATCACATCATGTGCACCACCGTAAGATTTACGAAGAGTAATGGTTACTTTTGGCACTGTAGCTTCACCATATGCAAATAAAAGTTTTGCACCATGAAGAATAATTCCGCCATATTCTTGACCAGTTCCAGGTAAGAAACCAGGTACATCAACCAAAGTAACTATAGGGATATTGAAGGCATCACAAAAACGAACGAATCGTGCTGCTTTTCTCGAAGCTTCAATGTCTAAAACACCAGCGTAATATTTTGGCTGATTGGCAACGATACCAACAGATCGACCATTGAATCTTGCAAACCCAACCACAATGTTTCTTGCATAATTTCTGTGAACTTCTGTAAATTCTGCTCTATCAACAATAATCTGTATTACATCGACAATATCATAAGGTTGATTAGGGTTTTCAGGAATTATTTCATTCAAAACATCGTCTAATCTATCGATAGGATCATCACAAACAATCGATGGTGGATCTTCTAAATTATTCGAAGGAAGATAACTCATCAATTTTCGAATTAACAAGATGTTTTCTTCGTCGTTATCTGCTAAGAAATGAGAAACACCTGATTTTGTAGAATGTATTGTTGCTCCACCCAATTCTTCAGCGGTAACCACCTCACCAGTAACTGTTTGAACTACTTTTGGTCCGGTAACAAACATATAACTTGTTTGGTCGGTCATGATGGTAAAATCGGTCAATGCCGGAGAGTAAACTGCACCACCGGCACATGGCCCTAAAATGGAAGATATTTGTGGAATAACTCCCGAGGCCATAATATTTCTTTGAAAAATCTCTGCATAACCTGCTAAAGATCTAACACCTTCTTGAATACGAGCTCCACCACTATCATTTAACCCAATTACAGGTACACCAATTTTCATTGCCATATCCATGATTTTACAAATTTTCAAGGCATATGTTTCAGATAAAGAACCACCAAATACGGTAAAATCTTGGGAGAATACATAAACGATTCTTCCGTCAATTGTTCCGTGACCGGTAATTACCCCATCTGAAAGGTAAATTTCTTTGTCTAATCCGAATGATTTTGTTCTGTGTGTGACGAACATATCAAATTCTTCAAAACTGTCGTCATCGAGAAGTAAATCTATTCTTTCACGAGCAGTTAATTTTCCTTTTGCATGTTGTGAATCAATACGTTTTTCACCACCACCCAATCTTGCTTTGGCTCTTTTTTCAATGAGCTCATTGATTTTTTCTTGATTTGCCATTTTTTTATTTACTTATCTATTTATTCTATTTTGAAGTAGTTGTTGAATAGTTTTAAGGTATTCTCGTACAAACTTCTATTGTTTTTTTCAATGCTTAGGATTTGTTTTTAGAACAAAGCTCTGTAAGAACGCCATTTGTTGATTTTGGATGAAGAAAGCCAATATTTAAACCTTCAGCTCCCTTTCGAGAAACTTTATCTACCAATCTAACACCTTTTTCCTCTATCGTTTTCAAAGCTTCGTCTGTGTTTTTTACAGCAAATGCCATATGGTGCATTCCCGGACCTTTGTTTGCGATATATTTTCCTATTGGTCCATCAGGAGAAGTGCTTTCTAGCAATTCAATTTTAGTATCCCCTACCTTAAAAAATGCAGTTTTAACTTTTTGATCCACTACTTCTTCAATGGCATAACATTTTAAGCCAAGAACATCTTGATAAAATTTGATAGATTCCTCTAAATTTTCAACTGCTATACCAATGTGTTCGATATGTGAAATGTTCATAATTATTTAGGTTTTTATGTGAATTTTATTATTTTTTTTCAAATAAGAGAGCAAAAGTATTAAATACCTTACCATTAAAGATGACGGATATCATCATATAAAGATTATTTCTTTCTATGGCTGTTTACTACATTTGCAAATTTAACGTATTATTTACATTTAATTTAAAAAAAAAGTAAATACACGCAATTTTATCCCAGAAATGGAGATAAAATAAATAAGAATATTAAAAGTTTTGTTATCTAATTTAATGGAGTTGGCTACTTTTTAATCTAGAACAAATTTAATTCTCTAATTTTTTTGAATCGTTACTACCGATTCCTACAACTTGGTCATATCGGTCTCCAAATTTTTTATAATACACGAGCACTGTATATTGATTTTCAGTTTGATAATAGGACCCTTCTATTTTACTCGTATTTATTTTGCCTGCTGCATCTGCCGTAACATAGGTGTAATTATAAAAACCTTGTTTGAATAAAATGGCAGCCTCGTATTTTTTTTCTCTGCTGTTATACATCATTTTATTTTCCTCGGTAATTTGCCAATCGTTAAAACTTCCATAAACATAGACATCTTCTTCTTGAATTTCTGATCGATTTTCTAAAACAAAATGAACCAAACTATAATCGCCTTCAAGTGCTACATCGTCCGTGTCGATTGTTCTTAAAACAAAATTCCCGTTTACATCGGGATAATAGGAATAAGCGGTATTTGCCCGTGACTCATCAATATATAAATAGGTGTTAAAGATATCCTCTAATCGAACTTGACTAATATTATTGGTGGCATTTCTTATTTCTTTGGTATCAAAATATAAAAATTCGTTATTGGCATAAAAAGAAATTTCATCGACATAATTGTATAATAGCTGAGAACCTTGCACGTATTTTGGAGGAATGTTTTTAATTACCGAATTCCAATCTGAATTTTGATAAACGGCAACTTTTATTTCCTCTTTTGGATTATTCAAAAATAAATTTTGATTATTAATTACAAATTGAATGCTATGTTTTTCGAAAATGGAAGAAATATCAGTACTTCTATGTGCAGTTACTCCTACTTGCACCTGGGGTTGATAAACTATAAATCTTCGGTTAAAAACTACTGCGTCATCTTCATCTAATATAGAAATGATATAGTTACCGCTTATTTTAATCCGATTATTTTGATTTGGAATTTGAAGGCTATAATGTGTGTAATTTTGAAGCGTATTAAATGAATTTTCAAAATCCCGAATTCTATCTTCCGAATAACCTGTCATAAATTCAGTTGTTGATAAATCTGAATTATTCCAATTATAATCACAATGCTCAATGGTATAGGAGTACATTTTCATATCGCCTTCTAAATCGTCAAATGAAAGTTCTAAAACCTCGCCAAGTTTTATGATTGGAGCATCACTATTGACTCTTTTTGGTTTTAAAGAAATAGATTTTATAGTAGAAGGAGGTGTTATAAGTGTGTTATTTTGAGCATAAATTATACTGTAGGATGTGGTTATGCCTAAAACGATAAAAAGTAATATAAGTTTTCGCATGTTCTTTTCTTAAGAAAAATATATACGATTACCTATCGCATAATAGTTGTGTAAGGTCAATTTCAATGCAAAAATAGACCAATTTAAATTTAAAAATAATATAAATAAATTTTAAATATATAACAATCTATAAAATATTAATTATTAAATTTGCGGACTGTTAAGAAAAATGTAAATTTTCCATAGGATTAGTTCCTGTAATTGAACATAACAATGGAAAATTAATCTAATTTAAAGCAAATTATGTCAACAGACATTCGAATTAAAAAAGGCTTAGATATTAAGCTAAAGGGAAGGGCAGAACATAAATTATCTACAATTAGCCGTTCAAAGATATTTGCTATTAATCCGCCTCACTTTTACGGAATTACCCCTAAGATGATTCTTAAAGTTGGAGATAAAGTAAATGTTGGTGAATCAATTTTCTACGCAAAAAACAACGAGCAAATGAAATTTACTTCGCCAGTTAGTGGTGAAATTAAAGAGATTGTTCGAGGTGCTAAGCGTAAAATTTTATCAGTTTTAGTAGCTGCTGATAGTATTGATGTGTATAAAGATTTTGGTATTAAAAACCCAAATAATTTAGATGCCGCCCAAATAAAGGAAATCTTATTAGAAAGTGGTTGTTGGGCATTTATAAAACAACGTCCGTATGACGTTATTGCTAACCCTAGTGATACACCAAAAGCAATTTTCATTTCTGCATATGCCACAGCTCCTTTAGCAGCTTCTCACGAATTTGCATTGCAAGGCAGAGAAAATGAATTTCAAGCGGGTATTGATGTTTTATCCAAATTAGTTCAAGGTAATTTACATCTTTCTTTTGGAGGGAATAGTGCTTCTTTTTTTAATAATATCAAAAATGCCAATTTGCACAATGTGACCGGAAAACATCCGGCAGGAAATGTAGGTGTGCAAATTGCAAAAATTGATCCGATAAATTCAGGCGAAAGAGTTTGGGTTATAAACCCACAAGAAGTTGCCACAATTGGAAATTTATTTTTAACCGGAAAATTAGATGCTACCAAAGTCATTGCTTTAGCAGGATCTGAAGTAGCTGAACCACAATATTATAAAGTTACGCAAGGAACTTCTATAAAAGATATTATTGCAGGAAAATTAAAAGAAGGGAATAATAGAATAATTAGTGGAAATCCTTTGTCTGGTGAAAAAGTTAATTCGGATGATATCATAGGTTTTTATGATGATGTTATTTCAGTTATACCAGAAGGTAAATACCACCGCTTTTTAGGTTGGATGCCATTTTTAGATGGTAATAAATTCAGTGTTTTTCATACTTCTTTATCATGGTTGCAACCAAATAAAGAATATGCACTCGATACCAATTTGAATGGTGAAGAGCGCGCATTTGTGATAACAGGAGAAATGGAAAAAGTAATGCCTCTTGATATATATCCGATGCAATTACTTAAAGCAACCCTGATTGAAGATATTGAAAAAATGGAAAATTTGGGAATTTATGAAGTTGCTCCTGAAGATTTTGGTTTAATCGATTTTATAAGTCCTTCCAAAGTTGAAGCTCAAAGTATTATCCGTAAAGGATTAGATTTAATGATTAAAGAAGTAGGTTAATGAAATTTTTAAGACAACAACTAGATAAAATTAAACCTCGCTTTGAAAAAGGAGGGAAATTAGAAAAATATGCACCTGCATTCAGCGGAATAGAAACACTTCTATTCGTACCGAATCACACGACCAAAAAAGGAGCACATATTCGTGATGTGATAGATTTAAAAAGAGTAATGATTACTGTGGTTTTTGCTCTTGTGCCGGCAATGATTTTCGGAATGTGGAACGTTGGTTTCCAAAATATGGGAGATGGTCACAGTTTTTGGGACTATTTTTTATTCGGAGCAGTTCGCTTCGTACCGATGATTATCGTTTCTTACGTAGTGGGTTTAGGTATTGAATTTGCCTATGCAATCTTTAGAGGTCATGAAGTAAACGAAGGATATCTAGTAACTGGTTTATTGATTCCGCTCATTATGCCAATCGATTTGCCATTATGGATGTTAGCTGTTTCTGTTGTTTTCGCCGTAATTATTGGTAAAGAAGCTTTTGGAGGAACAGGAATGAATATTCTGAATCCGGCTTTGATTGCTAGAGCTTTCGCCTTATTTTCATATGCACCTTACATGTCGGGTAATACCGTTTGGGTGGCAGATTCTGCTGCAGATGGTGTTTCCGGAGAAACAATTTTAGGATCATTAGCTGCAAATCAAATACCCTCACAATGGAGTGTTTTTGATATGTTTATGGGATATATTCCAGGTTCAGTCGGAGAAACATCTGTATTAATGATTTTAATCGGTGCCGCTATCCTATTAATTGCAGGAATTGGAAGTTGGAGAATCATGCTATCTACAGTAGTTGGTGGTGCTGTAATGGCATTAATATTTAATATGATAGGTAGCTCAACCAATGAATTATTTAATTTTCCTTGGTGGCAACATTTATTAGTTGGTGGTTTTGCTTTTGGAGTTGTTTTTATGGCAACAGATCCGGTTTCAGCCGCGCAAACTACTACTGGAAAATGGATATATGGATTCATGATTGGTATCATGGCGATTTTAGTGCGTGTTGTGAACCCAACATTACCTGAAGGTATGATGATGGCAATTTTATTTATGAATGTTTTTGCACCTACAATTGATCATTATGTGATTGAAGGTAATATTAAACGAAGAAAAAAAAGATTACTAAAAGTAAAAGCGTAAGATATTATGAATAGAAATAGTAATGCATATACATTCATTTTCGCCATAATTATGGTGGT
>RCMY010000219.1_pt1 | contig 53626 bp, 37 predicted proteins | sample 2041341 | NCBI WGS metagenome assembly RCMY01 (sample SAMN09708234, study PRJNA481090) | Marine sediment metagenome, whole genome shotgun sequencing project.
GAATGCAAGCGGTGTGATGACTTATGATATAACCGCTGCACCAGCCGATTACAACTCCCTCATAAACGTAGTCTTTGTAGTTAAGTAAACCAAAACCGACCCCAATCGATTTGAAATCCAATCCTACATATAAAAAGCTTGTCCTCAGTATGGTCTTTACCTTGCTGGGGCTTGCCGTATCTAGTGCCCAGTACCTGCTGCAGGCGCCGCCGGACACTCCGGGAGAGATACGAACTAATTTTCGCTGGTATGAGGCTACCGATACGAGTACGGTTTTAGGTACGGATTCCTTTTACGAAGCAACCGATAGGGGTATCTACTTTGCCACGTATGACGGTACATCGTGCGGACAAAACGCCACCGGATATTTTATTCTGACCAACTGTAATTCGCCCTACAACGAAGTGACCCTAGATATTACGGCTAACTCCGTGCCACCAGGTGCGACCTTGAGCTGGGTTCCGGCCGTTACTGGAGACCAAAGCAGACCGACCGTTATCGCTACACAGTCCGTTGTAAAATACACGGCTACGATCACCAAAGCGGGCAATAGCAAGAACCTTCCAAATTTTACTGTGGTCTGTATGGATGAGTCCGCTACCTTGGTAGACGATCTTATCACCGTCAACGAAGACGAATCGGTCGTCGTCGATATCTTTGCCAATGATTCAGACCTGCCTGCAACAGGTTTCCTGACGATATCGGATACACCCGATAACGGCACAATTACTATCGATGACAATGGTACCCCCAACGATTTGAGCGACGATATCGTGACTTATATTCCCAATCCCGATTACAATGGTCCCGATACCTTCGATTATACGGTCTGTAATACCTTCGGCGATTGTAGCACGGCTACGGTAACCGTTGATGTGCTTCCTATTGTCGACGCTATGGACGACGTGGTTGCAACAAATGAAAATACTTCCGTGGATATCGATATTTTGGCGAACGACAATGATATTCCATCCATCGGAACATTGACGACAACCAATCCATCCAACGGAAATATCGTTCTAAACAATGGAGGTACACCCAATAATCCTTCCGACGATAGCATAACCTATACGCCGGATATCGGATTTTTGGGTAACGATTCATTTACCTACACCCTTTGCGACAATTCCGGCCATTGCAGCACTGCAACTGTTACCGTTATGGTGAATTCAGCCGGGGTCGACCTTGACAGCGACGATGACGGTATCGTTGATAGTTTTGAGGATCTAAACTTGGATGCCGACAAAAATCCGGAAACAAACCCTACGGATACCGATGGTGATGGAATTCCCGATTACCTTGATATCGACAGCGATAACGATGGAATTCCCGATAACGTGGAGGCACAGTCGACTGCTGCTTACATTCCACCGAGTGGTTTGGACAATAATGGCAACGGACTTGACGACGCCTATGAGGCAGATGGTATGCTGGGAATCATCCCCGAAGATACCGATAGTGATGGTATTCCGGATTATGTAGATGATGACAGTGACAATGATAATATTCCAGATAACATAGAGGGGCATGACCACAACCGTGACGGTATTGCCGATGTTGTTTTAATCGGATCCGATAAGGATAACGATGGATTAGATGATGGTTATGAAGTAAGTACGGTCATTGACCGCGACGTCAATGACGAGATTGACGATCCGTATAACGATTTGCCCAATACCGATGGTGATGGCGAGGTAGATTATAGAGACACCGATGACGATGGTGACGGTATTCCATCAAGGGACGAGGACCTAAACAACGACGGTAACTATGCCAACGATGACAGTAATGGCAACGGGATTCCCGAATATTTGGATCCGAACGCCGTGGAAGACGAGATTGAGGTTTTCAATGTTATAACCCCAAATGATGACGGCATTCACGACGTGTTGACAATTACCGGACTGGAGGATTATCCCGATAATTCCATCCGCATTTACAATCGATGGGGCGTACTGGTGTACGGTACACAAGCTTACAATACCCAGGGCAATGTATTCAATGGAACTTCGGAAGGAAGGGTCACCGTAGACTCTGATCGAAAACTTCCCGTGGGCACGTATTTCTATATTCTCGATTACAAGAATAATATTGGCGAAAACAAATCACGTTCGGGTTACCTATACATAAATAGATAGTAAAAGATGATTATCCCAAATCCTAATAAACGCTATGGTCGATACCTACTTGCCCTATTAGCCGTAAGCATCCTTTCCATCGGGGAAGGACTTTTTGCACAGCAAGATGCACAGTACACCCAGTATATGTACAACACCGTAAGCGTAAACCCGGCATATGCCGGTTCACGTGGCCATATCAGTGCAGCGGTTCTTTATAGGGCCCAATGGATTGGGCTGGATGGCGCCCCCCAAACCCAGACCCTAAACGTACATTCACCGATAGGCTATCGCGGAATAGGTCTTGGAGCATCTATAATTAGGGATAGGATAGGCCCGACAGCGGAAGATAATTTCGATATCGATTTCTCATATACGGTATATACTTCCACCGAGGGGAGATTGAGTTTCGGACTTAAGGCAAGTATGAATTTACTGGATATACGGTTCTCAGAACTCAACCAGTACACAACAGATCCCATTCTAGAGGAGGATGTCGACAACCGTTTTTCGCCAAATTTCGGGGCGGGCGTTTATTACCACAACAAAAAGTTTTATGCAGGCCTATCCGTTCCCCGATTTTTGGAGACCTCGCATTTTGAAGGTGAATCGCTAGCTACCGCCAAAGAACAGATGAATTTCTATTTTATCACCGGCTATGTTTGGGATTTGAATCCCAATTTAAAGTTTAAGCCGACTTTGCTGACCAAGGTGGTGCAGGGTGCCCCTCTTCAAGTAGACCTTTCGGCAAATTTCATGCTGAGCGAAAAATTCATTCTTGGAGCCGCCTATCGATGGGATGCCGCTGTCAGTGGTATGCTCGGTTTCAACATCTCGAATAAATTCTTGATAGGCTTGGCCTATGATCGCGAGACCACCGAATTGGGCAGTCAGGCCTTCAACGACGGTTCTTTTGAGGTCATTTTTAGGTACGACTTTATATCGACTAAGGGCAATTTGAAATCACCACGGTTTTTTTAATACCGCAGAAGCGCCAAAAATCCCCAATTCTCATCGATACGCTACTATGGTAATTCATATTTCTCCATTATTTATAAATACAAAATTATGGTGGTTAACGCTCTTTTTCGTTTTCGCCATTAACTGTTACTCCGTAGTTGCCCAAGATACGGACGCTGATTCCATCTCCGACTTCGTAGACCTGGACGATGACAACGACGGTATTTTGGATATTGTGGAAGGTTGCGAGACGACTGATATTTCCGGAACCATCGGCATAGGTAACCCTGTACCCAATAATGTGACCTACCCGTTGGCGGGAACCGATGTTACCTATACGTTGAACAATCCCGATTTTATGAATATTTCCGGATATGACGCCGGGGAAAACGGCCACTCCATCATTCTCGAGGCGGATACTGGAGATTCAGGAGCCATGACTACCTCGTACAGTACTCCCATTTCAGGGGTGCAGTTCAAGCTTACCGATTTTGACCAGAGATCGGAGTATACCATTGAGGTGTATAACGATACCAACACCTTATATGACCTGACCTCTGAAGGCGTGGTATTTCTGGGCTCACGTATTTCTCAGACCGGAAACTATTTTGAGGCCGACCCCGGCGACACTGATGGCGATATTCTTGCAGACGATGCCTTTGGGGCGATTTATTTCTATTTTTCAAGTACTGTAAGCCGTATCGAGTTCACATTCAACCATCCCGTTAATTCCTCGACACGCTTTACGCAACCGATGTATTGTATTCGGGATACTGATACCGATGGTATTCCCGATTCCCAAGATCTTGATTCAGATGGCGATGGCATTCCTGATAACGTAGAGGCGCAGACCACCCTGGGTTATATTCCGCCGAATGCAGACGATGTGGCGACCTACGCTGCGAACAATGGGGTAAATTCGGCCTATTTAGGCGGATTGACGCCCGTAAATGCCGACACCGCCGATACTCCCGATTATATTGATACGAACTCAGATAACGAGGGCGCACCGGATGCTGCCGAAGCGGGTCTGTTCCCAGCTAATGCCGATGTTGACAATGACGGTCTTGACGATGCCACCGATGCAGATATTTCGGGTTATGCTGATCCGGGCGGCACGGTAGATGATCCTTTGATTGGGGCGGTTATTCTCCCCGATGAGGATACCGATGCACGAATAGGGGGCGATATCGATTTTAGGGATACGACCGATAGCCGATTGGATTCCGATAACGACGGTACCTTTGATGTTGTCGATATCGATGACGACAACGATGGCATACCCGATGATATCGAAAACGCCACCTGCTACAGTGGTCCTTCAAGCGGAGCGCTGTTTACCGAAGATTTTGGGGCGGGTGACCGGACTACTACGCCCTATACCAATTACCTGTATCAACCGGACGACTGGCCGAACGATGGAGGCAATCTGGGCGATGGGGACTACGCCGTTCTGAATGATATTCGCAATTCTGCCAATTGGGCTCCGACGGTTTGGGTCGACGCACCTGACCACACAGGAAACCCCAACGGTCGTATGGCACTCTTCAACGCATCTTATTCCCCTGCTGAGGAATTTTATAATCGGGGCAATATCAACGTAACGCCCAATGTAGCGTTAGAGTTCAGTTTTTGGGTAAAGAACGTTGATCGGGCGACTCAGCCCAACACCCGAATCCTGCCGAATATTACGGTTTATGTCCGCGACAATTCGGGTGCGGTTACCTTGGAAACCTTCAGTACGGGCAACGTTGCAAAAGACGAAGCATGGCACAAATATAATTTTACGTTCGACCCAGGCAGCAATTCCCAAATCAGGTTTGTACTGGTCAACAATGCATCAGGCGGTCATGGCAACGATCTGGTCTTAGACGATATTGGCATTCGACTACTCTGCGATGCCGATGCCGATGGCGTGACCAACAGTTTGGACTTAGACAGTGATAATGACGGTATTCTCGATATTGTCGAAAGCGGAGTATTGGATCAAGGTACCGTTGATTCGGATTCCGATGGAAAAATCGATGGTATTCCGGGTAATTTCGGAACTAACGGACTTTATAATGGCATAGAAAGCGACGATACGGCGACGGCGACGCTAACCTATTCCGTGGCCGAGAGTTCCGATGATAGCGATTCTTTTCTAGATTTCTTAGATCTTGACAGCGACGGCGATGGCATTCCTGATAACGTGGAGGCGCAGACTACATTGGGGTACACCTTTCCGAATCCCGACGATGCTACCACTTACGAAACCAACCAAGGTGTGAATTCCGCTTATTTGGGCGGCCTTGAACCGGTCAATACCGATGCTGTCGACAATCCCGATTATTTGGATCTGGATTCTGACAATGAAGGTGGAAACGATACTGCCGAAGCGGCAATCACATTATCCGGCGACGATATCGATAGCGATGGTCTTGACGATGCAACGGATGCCGATATTTCTAGTTATACCGATCCGGGGGGAACGATAGACAATCCATTATCCGCTCCGGTCATTCTTCCCGATGCTGATGGGGATGCCATTTCCGGAGGCGACGTAGATTTTAGGGATGCTACGGATGACACACCTTTAATTGATTTGGATAGCGACGATGACGGTATATTGGATAGTTTTGAAGACTTGAATGCCGATGGCGATAATGACCCATCCACAGATCCAACGAACTCCGATGGCGATCTGTATCCCGATTATTTTGATATCGATAGCGACAACGATGGCATCCCCGACAACGTAGAAGCGCAAACAACATCCGATTACATAGCGCCAAGTCTCTTAGATGTGAACAACAACGGACTCGACGATGCTTACGAAGAAGGGGTAAGAATGGGCCTTATTCCCATAAATACAGATGGCGAGGATTTCCCTGATTATTTGGATGCGGACAGCGACAACGACAATGTACCCGATGCCATCGAAGGTCATGATCACAATCATGACGGGGTCGCCGATGTTAGCTTTATAGGCTCCGACAAGGACGATGACGGCCTTGACGATGGCTACGAAGGCGCGGTTCAGATCGATGCCGATGTCAACGATGAAATCGACTATCCGCTCAACGACCTGCCCGATACAGATGGCGATGGCGAATCCGACTATCGGAATATTGACGACGATAACGATGGAATTCCCACCCGTGAAGAAGACGCCAACAACGATGGTAATTACGCCAACGACGATGTTGATAACGATGGTACGCCCGATTATCTGGAGGCCAATTATCCCGAGGTGATAGTATACAATGTAGTAACGCCCAACGCCGACGGAGTACACGATTTTTTAATGATTACCGGCCTAGATATACGCCCGAACAATAGCATTAAAATATTCAACCGCTGGGGCATACTGGTCTATGAAACGGAGGCTTACGATAGCCGCGGCAACCATTTCGAAGGCACCTCGCAGGCACGCGCTACGATAGGCAAAGAAGAAAAACTGCCAGCAGGCACCTATTTCTATATGTTGAATTATGAAGATCTCCAGGGGGGTAATAAGACGCTTTCAGGGCATCTTTATCTGAATTAAAGGCTTCAAAAATCCATATTCCAAATAAAATTTAAACCCCATAGACTAATCTAACATTGTTGACGTTAGCATATAACGGACCTAGCTTTTTTATAAGAAAAAACTTAACAAAAAGAGCATTTTAACGGTAATTTTTGGCTGACGTAAACTAACCTCCAACCAACCTAAATTTTCCATGCCGCCCATTCGGATACCTTATAAAATTAGTATTTGCAGCATTGTATTGATGTTCTTGTCTTGCTTTGTGCATGCCCAACAAGATGCCCAGTACACGCAATACATGTACAATATGCCGAGCATTAATCCCGGTTATGCGGGGTCTAAGGAAAGCCTTAGCGTAACGGCGCTGTACCGTTCTCAATGGGCCGGCCTTGAAGGGGCACCAAAGACCCAGACGCTGAGCCTGCATTCGCCTATCGGTTATAGGGGAGTGGGACTCGGATTCGGAATTCTGAACGAACAAATCGGTCCGACCGCGGAAACGTATTTCGACGTAGATTTCTCCTACACCATTTTCACCTCAAGGGAGGGCCGCCTCAGTTTCGGCCTGAAGGGAAGTGCGCATCTTTTGGATATCCAATATTCCAAACTGAATCAAGATATTAGCAATCCGAACGGTCCGGATCCACTTTTACAAACAGATATTGAGAACAAGTTTTCTCCGAACATCGGGGCCGGGGTATATTACCATAACGGTAAGTTTTATGCAGGTGCTTCCGTTCCTAGAATTCTGGAAACTACCCATTTTAAAGCCTCTAATATCTCTACGGCAAAAGAACAAATGAACCTCTACCTCACCACGGGTTATGTGTTTGAACTGAACCGAGATCTGAAATTCAAACCGACCCTGTTGACCAAAGTGGTGCGGGGCGCTCCTTTACAAGTTGATCTATCCGCCAATTTCATGTTCAATGATAAGTTTATATTGGGTGCTGCTTATCGCTGGAGTGCGGCCGTAAGTGGTTTGTTCGGTTTCTATATCGATGATGGTTTTTTACTTGGTCTTGCTTATGATAAGGAAACTACAGATTTAGGGGGCACGCAGTTTAACTCCGGATCTTTCGAAGTGCTGTTGCGCTACGACTTTAAAAAAGGCAGAGGCCGGCAAATACGGTCACCGCGGTTTTTTTAAATGAACTTATAAGCAGATACCTTATTTTTGAAAAGGGTAGTGCAAAGTTTATCCTGACAAAATATATCCTGCCAAAAATTCCCTACATTTTACCACAAAACTGATTTCCACCATTTTTACGGATTCCTTAACCCTCCATCAGCAGAAACATCTTATTTTTGCAGTATGAAGGAAGAAAATGTAATTCTGGTCGATGAAAATGACAAGCAGATAGGCACCATGCCGAAAATGGAAGCGCATGAAAAGGCATTGCTCCATCGTGCTTTTTCGGTATTTATCATGAACAACAAGGGCGAGACTATGCTGCAACAACGCGCCGCGAACAAATACCACACTCCACTATTATGGACGAACACTTGTTGTAGTCATCAACGGGTCGGTGAATCGAATATAGAGGCGGGGAAGAGAAGGCTTGAAGAAGAGATGGGCTTCGTTGCCGAACTTGAAGAACTTTTCTCGTTTATCTACAAAGCTCCGTTTGATAACGGCCTTACCGAACACGAATTGGATCATGTCATGATGGGCAGTTATGAAGGGGAACCGAATATCAATCCCGCTGAAGTGGCGGACTGGAAATGGATGAAACCCGAAGCAATTAAAGCGGATATTGACGTACATCCTGAGAATTACACCGCCTGGTTCAAGATTATTTTTGAAAAATTCTATGATCATATCCATCAAAACAGCTTAGGCCGATGAAAGTGAAAGTCAGTAGAAAGGCTCATTTTAACGCCGCCCACCGCCTTTATAACAAAGACTGGAGCGATGAAAAGAACGATGCTGTTTTCGGAAAATGCAACAATCCCAATTTTCATGGGCATAACTACGATCTGATTGTTAGCGTATATGGCGATATCGATCCCGAAACCGGCTTTGTTATGGATATGAAAGTGCTTAAGGATTTGATCCGCAACAAAGTCGAAGATGCCCTTGACCATAAAAATTTGAACGTAGAAGTGCCGGAGTTCAAAAATCTGAACCCCACCGCGGAGAATATTGCCGTAGTCATTTGGAACAAACTCAGGACCTATATTGACGAAAGGCACGAACTTGAAGTACAGCTCTATGAAACGCCTCGTAATTTTGTAACTTATAAAGGTTAGAATTCCCCCGATTTCGGAATTTGAGAAACGGCAAGGTACCTGATGCCAGTATAGTAAAGTGAAAAGGATGCGAGTTTAAACTTTGTCAAAGTCCAACATCAACACAGTCACAAACTACAAAGCATCCAACTTTATAGGCTTTTGCCATTTATTTTTTTAAAGACTAAAGACTAAAGACTCATAACTCCGAACTCCAAACTCAGTAAAATGTACCCATTAAAATTCCATCCTATTCTAAAAGAACGCCTTTGGGGCGGTACAAAATTGAAAGAGGTCTTAGATAAGGCCATCGATAGCGATATCACCGGTGAAAGCTGGGAACTTTCCGGGGTCGAAGGCGATATCTCCGTAGTTGCCAATGGCGAGCTATCAGGTACTTCCCTGCAACAATTGATTGATAATCGAGCGGAGGAACTTTTGGGGAAAAATGTGGTAGAACGTTTCGGAAAGGAATTTCCCATCCTGATAAAGTTTATCGATGCTAAACAGGATTTGTCCGTTCAGTTGCATCCGAATGATAAGCTTGCCAAAGAACGCCACAACTCCCTCGGAAAAACTGAGATGTGGTATGTGATGGACGCAGATGAAGGTGCTGATCTCATCGTAGGTTTTAAGCGTGATGTCACTAAAGAAGAATATGCACAAAGCCTAAAAAACAATACGCTGTTAGATTTGCTGAACTATGAGAAAGTGAGTAGTGGCGATACTTTTTTCATCAATACGGGAAAAGTCCACGCCATCGGTGCGGGTGTACTTTTGGCCGAAATACAACAGACTTCGGATGTTACTTATCGCATATTCGATTTTAACCGTAAGGATAAGAACGGAAATCTTCGTGAGCTGCATACCGATCTGGCCCTGGATGCCATCGACTATAGAAAGAAGGAGGATTTTAAGGTCGATTACGGTGTCGTGGCTAACACCGTTAATCCGATGGTGGATTGCCCCTATTTTAAGACGGATTATTTGAAACTGACCGAAAATTGGAATCAGGATATTTCTGAAAGAGATTCTTTTACCATCCTCATGTGCGTAAGTGGCTCGGCACGTATTTCTAATGAAAGTGGTACTGCGGATATTAAAAAAGGGGAAACGGTCTTGGTACCGGCGGTATCGAAATCCCTATCGATTAAAACGGATGATGTGGAACTTTTGGAAGTGACGATTTGATGGATTTGTAGACCTTGTAGGTCTTCTTCAACTACACCTTGAAGATCGTTTTGCGGTAGTAGAAATCCTGTAGGTCGGTATCATTTAAAACCCTACTTTTGCAAAAAATAATCAACAATGGCAAGTGTAAGAGAATTAAAGAAGAACATCAACAACGTAATGGGCGATATTATAGAAGCGGTCTATATTACGGATGCGGCTAATAATAAACAGGACTCCAAAGAAGGCGCAGAGGTCATCGATGAGGCCATCGCCACTTTTGACGACCTGATTGCAGAGGTAAACAAAAAAGATGTCGACAACAGAAGCAAACACCTTAAAGGCGTCAGGCAAGAGCTGGAAAAGAAAGCTGCCGGGCTTGTCGAAAAGGTGAACAAATTAGGATAAAATCAAGCTGTTTGATTTTCAAGAATCCCGTTTTACGGGATTTTTTTGGTTCACGATGTATAGAATGCGTTAACTTGAAATCTTATGTAATGGAAATTTGAACTTTCCCTTACCTTTGTTATAATGCGTCGATTCCTTCCATTTTTGGATTGGTTGCCGAACTACAGAAAACGCTGGTTCGCCAAGGATTTGGTGGCCGGTCTTACCGTCGGCATATTGTTGGTGCCCCAAGGCATGGCCTATGCCATGATTGCGGGCATGCCTCCCGTCTATGGTCTGTATGCGGCATTGGTTCCCATTTTGGTGTATGCTTTTTTGGGTACTTCGCGACAGTTAGCTGTAGGTCCGGTGGCTATGGATTCGCTATTGGTCGCCGCTGGGCTGGGCACTTTGGCCCTGACCGGTGTTGAAAGTTATATTACCATGGCGCTTTTACTGGCCTTTATGGTCGGTGTTATACAGTTCACCCTAGGTTTATTTCGAATGGGTTTTTTGGTCCGTTTTATTTCCCGACCGGTAATAAGCGGGTTTACTTCCGCCGCTGCAGTGATTATAATTTTCAGCCAGTTGAAGCACTTTTTAGGGGTAAATATTCCACAAAGCAACCAGTTTCACAAATCTGTGGTCAATGTGGTGCTCGCCCTACCCGATACCAATGTCTACGCCATGATAATCGGCCTTTTGGGCATTGCAACAATTTTGGTTTTAAAAAGGTGGAACAGGAAGGTTCCGGGCATTCTAGTAGTGGTGGTGTGTGCTATTGTGACGGTCTATGTCTTGTCTCTCGAAAAACTAGGGGTGCGTATTGTCGGTGATGTACCCGGCGGTTTGCCCAGTTTTAGCCTTCCTGAACTCAGTTGGCCCAAGGTAAAGGGCCTGTTGTCCATGGCCATTGCCCTTGCCCTTATCGGCTACACCGAGGCCATTGGTATTGGCAAGGCCTTGGAGGAAACCAACGACCAAGAGACCATCGATCCCAACAAGGAACTACTGGCGCTGGGATCTGCCAATATACTGGGCTCCTTTTTTCAGTCGTACATCGCCTCGGCCAGTTTTTCACGGTCGGCAATCAATAAAGGTGCCGGTGCAAAAACCCCGGTGGCATCTTTAATAAGTATGGCACTTGTGGCCCTTACGCTTTTGTTCTTTACCGGGTTGTTCCACTACCTGCCCAATGCAGCCTTGGCCAGTATCATTATGATTTCAGTAATAGGGCTGATAGACCTGGCCTATCCGAAAAACCTTTGGAAATACCGTAAAGACGAGTTCGCCGTACTTTTGGTCACCTTTTTTTTCACCCTCGCCGCCGGTCTTACCGAAGGTATATTATTGGGCGTTCTGCTCTCGTTATTGGTCATGTTGTACCGGACCTCGAAACCCCATTTTGCAGTTCTGGGCCAGATAAAAGGCTCGGAATACTACAGGAATGTCGATAGGTTCAGAGGCGATATCGAGTTCAGGCCCGACCTGCTCGTACTCCGTTTCGATTCCCAATTGTATTTTGGTAACAAAGACTATTTTAAAAAACAGCTCTTCCGCTATATCGATGCCAAAGGGGACGGCCTCAAGGGAATCGTGCTCAATGCAGAACCCATCAACTACATCGATTCTACCGCAGCGGAAATGTTGGCCAATGCCATACGTGAAATCCAAGAGCGCGGTATCAAATTCTATATCGCCAGTGCCATAGGCCCGACAAGGGATGTTATTTTCAATAGCCGGATTATCGACGAACTGCCCAAGGAGCATCTGTTCGGACGCACCAAAGAGGCGGTAGACTTTTTCGATAATCCCGATTCCCTCACCAAGGTAGGGGAGTGGGTGGCTCATGAAAACCGATATGACGAGGATTAATTGGACTTTCTATCTTAAATCCTACATATGTTGTACAAGTAACTGTTTCTAAAAATCCGAATCCGGACCATTATTTTTACAGAAAAATCTGATTAGATAAAATTTTATTGCGAATTTTTAAAATGTTAAGAATATAACAAAATTCAACTATATATTATAGAATATTTTAACTATCTTTAACAGGAATCGCATTACGAATAACAATGTGGACTTTTGTATAACTATCTAGTTTGTATTGCTTTTCAGGAAAGAAACGAAAAATAGCATGTTGTTTTTCCGATGCCTAAGAAGTATAACTTTTGTCCGACGATTTTCACCCCAAAAATTGCTTGACCTCGATTACTGACGATTATGGATTTTTTATGGATATATACAGGCTTGGTAGCCGCCATTTTAATGGTATGGCTGTTCCTTGTTATTCGAATGTATAAAGAACTGAAAAAATAGGAGGGTCTAATCCCTCAGGCCAAATTGGTACCTGACTTTTACAATATTCAATTACCGATTTTCTTCCAATAGGTCTCCGTGCATGGGAAAAACCTTTTTATCGGGATTCCGGTTGAGGTAAGATTTAATGATGCTCTCGGTTTCCACTGTGTTTTTTTGGGGAATGACGAAGGCTTCTAGATCTGCATACGAATGTAATCCGACTTCCTTTTCTATAAACCCATATCCCGAATACACGTTGTTGCGTACTAAAATAAAGGCTTCCTCGGTCATGTGCCTTCCTTTTTCCTTGATAATGAAATCCTCCTTTTCAGAACCCATGTAGGCGACGGCCGACGCTACCTTTATGTTGTAGAACGAAACCGTTTCTGCATCCCTACAAATTCCTTCGCAGCTATCGATCCTAAAATGGGAACAGGTCTTTACATGCTCTTGTAAATGGCAATATTTGGGGCAGAGTCCGAATGTACTGCAAATTTGTTCCAGATACAGCCGGCAATCCGTCGGATTATAAAAGGTGACCAGCGCATTGGGTGCCATTTTCAGTTTGTTGAAAGCCAGGTGTAGTATACCGCTGCGGTCTTCGTAAGCGAAGATGCCGTAAGGGTGCATCCTCTTTTTCTGCGCCCGGTTGTAAATGGGGTAATGGTGCTTGATGGCCGCCGATTCCATTAAAAGCGCCATAAGGTCGCTGCCGGAAAGTTCAAAATCTATATCCGCCGTTTCCGCGCAAAGACGGACTTCCTTCGTCGATTTATCATAAAAATGGCCCAGCACCCGCTTTTTCAGGTTGATGGCCTTTCCCACATAGATGATTTTTCCCTTGGCGTCCTTGAAATAGTAAACACCTGGGGTTGCCGGTATTTTCTCAAAAGCTTCCCGAGGAAGGGATGCAGGCAAGGTCGCTTCCTGAGATCTTGCGTTCAAAAATGATTTGAACACTTTATCGGCACCGTCCGTCCGTAATAACCTGCCGAAAAGTAGGGTAGTGGCATGGGCATCACCACGGGCCCGGTGCCGGTCGGTCAACGGAATGTCCAAGGCGGAACAGAGTTTTCCCAAGCTATAGGAATGGAAACCGGGAATCAGTTTTCGGGACAAGCGTACCGTACACAATTTTTTTCGGATGAAATCGAGGCCAATGTTCCGAAGTTCGTTCTTGATAATATTGTAGTCAAAATTTACGCTGTGGGCGACAAAAATCGTTCCTTCGGTTATTTCTAGGATACTATTCGCAATTTCATCGATGGTCGGCGCATTGCGGACCGTGTCGTTATCAATGCCCGTAAGCCGGGTAATAAAATAGGGAATCTCGCATTGCGGATCGACCAAGGAAGTGAATTCGTCGACAATTTCATGGCCATCATATTTAAAGATGGAAATCTCGGTAATCTTGTTCCCCTTGATGCTGTTTCCGGTGGTTTCTATGTCTACGATGCAGTACAAATAGTTCTTTTTTGAAGAGAGGATAAAGTTACGGGAATTTTGGAGGATGGATACTAGTATTATCAAACATGCTTTAAACACCGTAAAGGTTTAAAGGAAGTTGAAAGGATTATGTATTTTTAGCAAAACGATTTAAACCAACTTACCCAAATGTCAATATTCCGACCTTCGTTGCAACTTCTTTTTCTGGTAGTCAGTATTTCTATTTCCTGTAAAGACGAAAAAACAAAGGTTGAGATAAAAGAAAAGTTACCTAATATCATCTATATTCTAGCGGATGATTTGGGATATGGGGATATCAGTGCCTTTAATCCCGAAGGAAAAATAGCGACGCCCCATATCGATAGTCTGGCGATGCAAGGCATGAAATTTACCGACGCCCATACTCCCTCTTCAGTCTGTAGCCCCACACGGTACGGTATTCTCACCGGAAGGTATTCGTGGCGCAGCGAACTGAAAAGCGGGGTCTTGACAGGAAAATCGAAAGCCCTAATACCCGAAGGGCGCAGCACGGTGGCATCTTTATTAAAATCAAAAGGCTATCGCACCTCATTTATCGGAAAATGGCATTTGGGGTGGGATTGGGCTTTATTGGACAGCACCGATTTTGGAGGTGAAGGTTGGAATGCTGACGATTTTGAGAATCTCGATTTTAACGCACCGGTCAAGAATACGCCCAATGATCTTGGTTTTGATTATGCGTATGGCCATTCCGGCTCTTTGGATATGGCGCCCTATGTCTACGTGGAGAACGGAAAGGTCACCGCCAAAGTCGACAAAATCACCGAAGACACCGGAAAATATACGTGGTGGCGAAAAGGACCGACCGCCGCCGATTTTGTACATGAAGATGTTACGCCTAATTTCTTTCGAAAATCCATCAGCTATATAACGGATGCGGCTCAACAAGACGCCCCTTTCTTTTTGTACCTCGCTTTGCCCTCACCACATACGCCTATTTTACCCACCAAAACTTGGCAGGAAAAAAGCGGTATTAACCCGTATGCCGATTTTATGATAATGATTGACGATTATGTAGGGCAATTGGTCAAGGCAATCGAAGCCCAAGGCATTACGGAAAATACGATGATTGTTTTCACCAGTGACAACGGCTGCTCCCCCGAAGCGGATTTTGAGGTGCTGGCCGAAAAGGGCCACCATCCAAGTTATATCTATCGCGGCCACAAAGCCGATATTTATGAGGGGGGGCACCGTGTTCCTTTTATCGTAAAATGGCCTAGGCAGGTTAAAGCTGGCAGTATTTCCGAAAAAACGATAGGTCAAACAGATTTGATGGCCACTTGTGCCGATATCGTAGGTATTGATCTGTCAGACGATGAGGCCGAGGATAGCTTTTCGATACTACCACTTTTCTCAGATCCAAGTGCTACGGACTATGCAAGGGAAGCTACCGTACACCATTCCATTAATGGCAGTTTTGCCGTACGGAAGGAAAATTTCAAGCTGATTTTCTGTCCCGGTTCAGGGGGTTGGAGCGATCCCAAACCCGACTCGGAAGGCATAGACGATTTGCCTAAATTCCAACTGTACGACCTGTCCGAAGATCCGGGGGAGCGGAACAATCTGGTCGAAATGTTTCCCGAAAAAGTGACCGAACTCCATACGCTGATGGTATCCTATATTGAGAAGGGAAGGAGTACCCCGGGTGCTATGCAAGAGAATGCCCCGATAAATTTACAAGGGGAGCAATGGCGACAAGTTGAACCTATCCTTGGATACAATCAACAAAAATGACTTTGGCTATGGGATCAATGGCGGCAGATTGAAACCGTCACATCCAAATAAAAACCATACGAATGAAAACTATAGGATTTTACTTGATAGCAGCTGCTTTGATGCTCACCTCCTGCGAATCTGAAGAAATTCAAGAGCAACCACCTAATATCGTTTTGTTTTTGGTAGACGACATGGGCTGGCAAGATACTTCGGTGCCCTTTGGAACGGAACGAACCCCCTTTAACGACCGTTACCACACCCCGAATATGGAACGCCTCGCTGCACAGGGTATGAAGTTTACTCAGGCTTATGCCATGCATGTCTGCTCCCCTTCGCGGGTTAGCTTGATGACGGGAATGAATACCGCCCGTCACCGGGTAACGAACTGGACCTTGCGAAAAGACTCCCTACAGCCCATGGAGAAAAACCATGATTCCCTTGAATTTCCGATGTGGAACGTTAATGGAATGAGTCCTTTTTCCGGCGATTCCCTTGCGGTACACGCCATGCCCTTGCCCCAAGCGCTACACGATGCGGGTTACTATACCGTACATTCGGGCAAGGCCCATTTAGGGGCTATCGGCACACCTGGGGCAAATCCCCTAAATCTTGGTTTCGATGTTAATATTGCCGGGCATGCCGCCGGGGCACCGGCTAGTTATTTGGGCACCGAAAATTTTGGAAACGGTGAAGGTCAGAACGAATTTGCAGCCGTTCCGGGATTGGAAAAGTATTATGGAAAGGACATCTTTTTGACCGAGGCCATCACCGAGGAGGCCCTGGCGGCATTGGATTCCGTTGTTGCCACCCCACAACCATTTTTTCTGTATATGGCTCACTACGCGGTTCATACGCCAATAATGGCCGATGACCGATTCGTAAAGAAATACTATGAAAAAGGTTTGGATTCCATCGAGGCCAAATACGCTTCGCTCGTGGAGGGCATGGACAAAAGCCTTGGCGACATCATGGATTATATCGAGGAAAAGGATATCGCCGACAACACTATCATCCTATTTATGTCTGACAACGGCGGATTGAGCGCACATGGTAGGGGCGGGGAACTCAACACCCATAACAAACCCTTGGCCAGCGGTAAGGGTTCGATGTACGAGGGCGGTATCCGTGAGCCGATGTTAGCGAAATGGCCGGGCAAAACCGAACCGGGATCTGTATCCCAATATCAGGTTATTATTGAAGATTTTTACCCCACCATTCTCGAAATGGCCGGTATAGATAGTTTGCAGACCATCCAGAAAGTCGATGGACAAAGTTTTACGGCGGCATTGACAAGCGAGAAAGAATACGCAGGGGTACGGCCACTGTTTTGGCATTATCCCAACGAATGGGGCGTCGATGGCCCGGGCATTGGCGCCGCAAGTGCAGTACGGAAAGGCGATTGGAAATTCATCTATTTTCACGCCAGTCGCAGGATGGAACTCTATAACCTAGCAACCGATATTGGGGAGACGACCAATCTGGTAGAGGAAAATCTCGAAAAGGCCGAAGAGATGGCAAGAGTGTTATCCGATTATCTCAAGGACGTGGATGCGCAGATGCCGATCGATAAAGCTACCGGGCAGGTAGTAGAATATCCCATTGAGATTTTGGGTGACGACGGAGAATGAACCGTGGAAAGGTTTAGCCCCAAAGTTCCCAAAGCAGGCTCAAGATTTGCAAGGCAGGTCAAAAGGTCGCAAAGAAGGCAAAAGGTTCTCAAGGCTGGCTTCAGGTTCGCAAGACTGTTCAATCACAAAGCAGAAATAAGCTTCGCCAAGCCTATCAAACGGTCGTAAAGCGGGCACAAGAGTTGGAAATCGGGCACGAGGTTCGCAAGGCTGTTTGTAATTTCATTGCATCCTTTTCGCTCCTTGGCGTAAAGAATAATTCGCAATCCGTATCTTCCGTCTTGAATCGATCTCCATCCCAATAAAGCACAAATTCTTTTTTCAAAACCTTTAATTTTACCAAAAATCCACAACTATGCCCATCATAGGAAACATCATCAAAGGTTTTATCGACGTGCGGGACAAACTCGCCACTGACAAAGACCCAATAGCGGAACAACAGGAAGTTTTAAGGCGATTGTTGAAAACTGCCAAGGATACTGCCTTTGGCGAATACTACAAATTCGACGAAATTCTGGAATCCGAACAGTTGTCCAAGTCCTTCGCTGCATCTATTCCGTATCACGATTACAATAAGATCGATGAAGAATGGTGGCAAAAGCTTCACGAGGACCAAGAGAATGTCACATGGCCGGGCAGTCCGGATTACTTTGCGCTAAGCTCGGGTACGACTGGCAAGACGAGTAAAAGAATTCCCGTAACCGATGAAATGATCACCTCCATTCGTAATGCGGGTATCCAGCAGGTGTACGCATTGAGCAATTTTGACCTGCCCTCCGATTTTTTTGAAAAGGGTATTTTGATGCTTGGTAGTTCTACCGATCTGGAAGAAGTCGACGGCCACGAAGAAGGGGAGATCAGCGGGATTAGTGCCAGCAACATTCCCACCTGGTTCAGGGGATATTACAAACCGGGACAGGATATCTCCGCCATGGAAGACTGGGACGAAAAGGTGCAGAAAATAGCGGAAGAAGCCTCCGATTGGGATATTGGTGGGCTCAGTGGCATCCCTTCTTGGATGGAACTCATGCTGCAAAAGGTCATTGAACACAACAATTTAAAAAACATTCATGAGATTTGGCCCAACTTGCAGGTCTATACTTCCGGCGGTGTCGCTTTCGGCCCCTATGAAAAGAGTTTTAATGCCTTGCTTGGAAAACCCATTACGGTAATCGACACCTATTTGGCTTCCGAAGGATTTATCGCTTTTCAAGCCCGACCCGATACCGATGCCATGCAATTGGTGACCGATGGTGGTATTTATTTCGAATTTGTGCCCTTCGATCCGGATTATATCGAACAGGATGGTTCGCTGTCCGACGATGCGCCGTCATTAACGCTTTCCGAGGTGGAACTTGACCAAGATTATGTTTTGATTATCAGTACCGTCTCCGGGGCATGGCGCTATCTGATTGGCGACACTGTTGCTTTTACCGATGTCGAAAGAGCGGAAATTAAGATCACCGGTCGCACCAAGTTCTTCCTGAACACGGTCGGCTCGCAATTATCCGTAAATAAACTGAACGATGCGGTGCAGCATTTGGAGGAGAAGTTTTCGATGAAAATTCCCGAATACACCTTATGCGCCAAACGGATTGACGGCGAATTTTACCATTGTTGGTACCTGGGAACGGAAGACAAAAAAGACGATGCCAAACTTGCGGATGCCCTTGACGAATACCTAAAAAGCGCTAATAACAATTATAAGGTTGCACGGGGAAAAGCATTGGAAGGTGTTAAAGTCACGACGGTAACTCCAAAAGTTTTCAGTGATTGGAACGGCCGCAATAAAAAGAAAGGCGGCCAAGTGAAAATGGAAAGGGTGATGGGGGAAGAGAAGTTTGGGGAGTGGGAAGATTTTGTAGAGAGTTCACTTTAGCAGTTGCAGTGGGCCATCTTGGTAGACAACGAACGGTATTCGATAAAAATGTTATTAGTTTCTAGTTATGAGTCCCTCACCTGGACCCATAGTCGGGGATTGCGAGCTTTATCTACGAATTGACCAGTTTATGGGCTAATTAAAAATCGGTTTTTTGATAATCAATTGATTCGGTATCTTATTGGATGATAGTTCAGAGTTCTTGCCGTTTTAACCACCGAGCTTTTGAATGGAGTAGTGGTATCGCGACTGCAATACCAACTTGAATTGACTACTCGGAAGAAGCTTCCTTTTCCTCGACCATTACCATAATTTCTTCTGGCGAGAGGTAAAACTTTCGGATGCGTTTTTTATATTTCTCCTGAATTTGGGCGTTGTCTAGTATGAAGTTTTTCGTTTCAACGATGTAGGGTCCCATGCCATGTGAAACGGCGTACGTGTCAGCGGCACGTTCAGCTTCCTTAAGATACGAACCCGAAAAGGTGTATTTGGCACCAAACCAAACAAGGTTAAGACTGCTTCGGTCTTGGTAGTCCATAATATGGCCCAGCTCGTGGCCCAGCCATCCGACCATAATGTTTTTGGGTACATCCTTGGTCAAATATTCTTTACCGGAAATCTTTATTTTTTCACTGATCAACACCACGTACTCTCGTTTTCCCCGCGTGTTGAATAAACTCCAAAAAATGGGCTGCGCTTGCATGGTCGACTTTTTGATATTCTTTTTGAATTTAAAGGTAATGGGCGTATCCGCTAATTTCGGATAATGTGAGAGAGCGATACGCGCCTCTTCCTGAATGGACTCGGGAACGGTGTGCTGGGCGTTCAAAGCGATTTGGGTCATAAGCAAAAATAAAGTTATGCGGAGCATCAAAAATCTGGGATATTTTGAAATTGAAAAAATAGCAATACTATCAATAATTTATAAAGGCTCAATAATCATTGAAGGCTTCAATATACCTAAAATAAGGACATTCAACCTCCTATTTCTTCTTTTCGGTTAAACATTGATTGAAAAACGTTATATCTTTCCCGGTTTACAAGCGACGCCTTGCTATCTTTATACAACCGAGATTAGCACTATAAAATCTAACGTTGTTTTCTGCAAAACCGTATACCGATGTCCAAAAAGCTGAACAAAAAAACTAGAGTGCGAATTGTTTTAGTGCTTTTTACCGTATTTGTGGTGGGCATTGCCATAGCTCAACTAATGGCTAAAAGTGCCGTATCTAATTTTTTGATCCGAAAACTGCCCCATCACGTGCAGTTGAGCTACCATGAGATGGACGTCAATGTGCTCGACGGTACGATAGGCTTAAAGGATATTACCCTTGATTTCTATGACCGCGATTCGATGCTTCTAAATACTTCGGTCAGAATGGATAACATTTCGCTGGAAGGACTGGGGTATTGGGATTTTCTGTTCCATAAAAAAATCGATGTCAAACAGCTACTTTTGAAACGCCCTCAAGTACGGTACTATCCGTATCGGCTTTTACCCAAAAAGGATGCGGAGCCCGAGGGTGTGGTAAAGCTATTGAAGGGTATAGCGATTGGGAAATTATCCGTTGAGAACGGTCGGTTAGACCTGCTTCAGCGAGGGGAGGATAGTATTGCCTTGTCGATAAAAGATGTCAATTTTTTTGTAGAGGATGCCCGAACAGGACCCGAACTGATTACCAAAAAACTACCAGTGAAATACGGAAACTATGAGCTGAATGCCGATTCGCTCTATGTTAATCTCGGTCCCTTTGAAAAGCTTAACGCAACGACTATACTCTGGAACCGGGCTCAGGCGAGAATTACCGGCCTGCAACTCCACTCCAAATACGATAAGACGACACTATCCCGGCATTTGACTACCGAGCGGGATCATATAGATTTGAAAATCCCCGAAATGAATCTAGATTCTATCAGGTTCGGTTTCGAAAAAGACACTTTTTTTATAACCACCGGCGCTGGCACGATACAGAAACCTGTGCTAGAGATGTATCGCGATAAGCTGATTGCCGACGATAAAACGGTCAAAAAACTATACAGCCGTTCCATTCGGCAACTGCCCATTCATATTGACGTACCGAAGTTTGAAATTATTGACGGAAAAGTAGTGTACAGCGAGCGGGTAGCCGATGTTACAGACCCCGGTAAGCTGTATTTCGAAAAGCTGAACGCCACACTTTTGAACATTGCGAATACCTATCCGACTGGGGGAAAGACTGAAATAAAAGCAAGAACGAAATTCATGGGAAATGCTGATATGACGTTGGATTGGTCTTTTGACGTCAACCGCACCAATGATGCCTTTTTGGCCGCCGGTACGGTCTCGAATTTCAATACGACCAATATCAATCCGTTTCTTGAATCGAATCTGCGGGCCAAGGCGAGCGGCACGATCGATCAATTGTATTTCACCGTTAGCGGGAATGAGATTTCGTCGACAGGAGATATGAAAATGAAATATGACGATTTCAGGTTTCAGGTACTTAAAAAGGATGGATCAGGAATTAACAGGTTTCTGACTGCAGTAGGCAATCTATTTGTCAATAGTGGATCGGATACCGATTCCGATGGTTTTCGTCATGGCGACATTCAGACCGAGCGCGATCCTACCAAATCTTTTTTCAATTATCTTTGGGGCAACGTGCGTGATGGTGCAGTTAGTGTCTTGACAGGAGATGGGGAGAAGGAGTAGAAGGTGGACAGTTGCAACTGTCAGTAGTAGAAAAGAGATGGGGTTATCGAGTTAAAAGTTATGAGTTATGAGGTCAGGGTTATGAAACAGAATTTATAGATTGCCAGAATAAATCGCAACTAAGCTTCAAGTACTCGGCAGCAAGCATCCCCTTAAAGCACAAGACCAAAAATCCTTAATTAACTCCTCTTATGAAGCTTTAACCTTAAATCAATCAATACTCATTTAATTCAACCAACAATAATTAACAAATAATAATCAATAATTTTCACCACATGGGCGTAATAGCAAAAAACGATAATCAGATTACATTGTATTACAACTCCGAAACCTCTTTGGGGAAACAGACCTATCCGTATGTAGAATCTGCCGAGAAGGATGTTTTGGCGGTTGATATATCTAAGACCAAGGTTACCGGTACGCAATGGGCCGAATTGGCGGAAAATCTTGATGTTGAAGTTAAAGATTTGATAGATCAAGACCATCCTAATTTTGTGAAGGTTTATGGTAAGGACAAGGTCGACCTTGACGAGAACGGCTGGTTCAAGGTTTTAGAAAACACCCCTTCGGTACTTGCCTGTGCCATTGTGGTCGATGGTAAGAAAACGATTCCTATCAAATCGCCTTCCGATTTTGTAAAGTTTATGGAAGACGATAGTGCCGGCCTTGAGAGGACTCCCGAACTCTGAAGGCAAAAAACAGAAATGGAGGCTCCTAAAAGAAAGGTCTATAAAAAGAAACGATATACTGTACCTATAATCATTATCACGGTTTTGGTAGTCTTTCGCTTGTTTTTGCCGTATATCGTAAAGAATTACGTGAACGGTGTTTTGGCCGATATTCCCGGGTATTATGGGCAGGTAGAAGATATCGACATATCGTTGATCCGTGGCGCCTATGTTATCGATAGTCTTTACCTCAATACGGTCGACGGCGATTCGGAAGTTCCGTTCCTGAATTTGGGTGTAACCGATATTTCTGTGGAATGGAAATCGCTCCTTAAGGGAAAAATTGTCAGTGAAATAGTGATGACTCGGCCCCAGTTTATCTATGTTTTCGAGGATCAGCAATCGGATAGTCTCGCTGAAGCCGACGTTGACGATTGGTCTAAGGCCTTGACAGACCTGGTGCCCATCGATATCAACAATTTAAAGATTATCGAAGGCAAAGCAGCTTTCGTGCAGCTGACCGCCGACCCCAGTATTGACCTTTATCTAAACGATATCGACCTTACCGCCACCAACCTGAGAAACGTGACCCGCAGCGGCCGGGAACTGCCATCAGTTGTTCATGCGACCGCAAACTCGATTGGCAATGGTCAGGTTAAGCTGGACGGGAAAATGGATCTGGTCAAGGAAATTCCCGATATGGATATTTCCTTTTCCCTAGAAAATGCTTCTATTACCGCCTTTAACGACTTTACAAACTACTATGCCGGTATTGATTTTGCAGAGGGCAATTTTAACCTCTACAGTGAAATTGCGATAGCCGACGGCTTTCTGACCGGTTATTTTAAACCCCTATTGAAAGACTCGAAGCTCATTGAAAAAGAGGATAAGTTCTTTGAAAAGTTATGGGAAGGCTTTGTGGGCTTTTTCAAGTTTGTACTCAAGAATCAGGGTAATAATACCTTGGCGACCAAAGTACCTATAGAAGGTGATTTAAATCAAGTGGAATCCAAAGTCTGGCCGACCGTCTTTAATATTTTTAAGAATGCTTGGGTAAGCGCCTATAAAGGTGTAGTTGACGATGAAGTGACTTTTGACGATGCGGAGAACAAAGGGAAGTCCCAAAAAGAAAAATCCGATAAAAAGAAGGATAAATGATTTTTAGCAGATTGACACTTTTATTCACTGTTTTGGGGTAAGTGCCAATTCGATTAAGAAAGCCGATTCCTAAAAGGAATCGGCTTTTTTTTTCAATCTTATTTTTGAATTCAGGCAGTAACCGCTTCCACCTTTTTATTATCTTGATACATCTTTGGGCTGCATTTGTACCTGCGCTTGAATATTTTCGAGAAATAGCTTCTACTGGATAGGCCTACTGTGTATACAATTTCAGAAATGTTCATGTCAGTAGTCGATATTAGACGCTCTGCCTTGTTCAAGCGCTCATTGCGTATAAAGTCAGACACGGTTTTACTATGTAGAAGTTTGAACCCTTCCTGAAGTTTGCTGGCCGATAGACCGCATTCGGTACAGATGGACTTTATCGAATACTGAATCTCCGGATTTTTCTCTATTTTTCGGCTGACATTTTTGATACTATCCAATTCGTATTTAGTCAAAGACCCGGTAGGGTTTTGATCGTGTTTCAAGTCTGACTTCAGATGCTGTATTTCCATGGCAAGCGCCAGGTTCAAGATACCCTCCACCAGCAGTTTCTTTACAATACCTTTTTGATTTATCTTACCAATCTGTGCCAACTGTTCTCCGATTCGCAGGTTGTAGGATCCAAAATAGCTTAGCGATTCTTTCTCACTTTTTGAAAATAAGGCATACATCTGCTGCTTCAAGGTCCTTGCGTCTTCGATTGTTGAATTGCCATCGGCCATGATGATACAAAGCTTCACCTTTTTGTCGGCTGGAAACACAATTTGATTGGAATCACCAGCACCTCCTACTATGGCGGTCTGAAATTCGTCCAATACCGACATCGTATTCGAACTCCCGAAACTTTGTTTAATACTTCCCTTGAGACAGTACATAAAAAAAATCGGTTTCAAGGAAGCCAAATCGGTCTCTATCTTGAACTCATCGCGAAAGCGGACATCGAATTGTAAAAATGAAAGCCCGTTTTCGAGATCTATCCCGGTAATCGTTCCTTTGCCAAAATCGTTGTCGAACTGCAGCACTCTTTCATTATAGAAACTCGAAACCGAGCCTCCCAAAGCAATGTTGGCAATATTGATGTTCTTTTCGATAGATGGAGCGGTAAGTCGTAGTGTCTTCATTTTCGTGTTTCTTTATTTTCTTGTGATATGTCTGCAAAACTCGTTCATAATGTAGTTAGAAGTGTTATAGAATTATCAGGATAGCTTATATAACTTTAAGAAATGACGCTAATTAGCGGTTTAACGGCATTATTTTCCCTTTAAACGGTACGTTAATATCGTTTTTAAAATCTACTAGTCGGGGATGCAGGTTAAGGCCGGCTTTACTATTTACCTTGTGAACCTTGGTTCATTATCGGGTTCGATACTACATCTATTCTTTGAATGGTAAATAGATTTCTATTCGTGTGCCTTTGCCCGGTTCGCTATGCGCTGAGATATGGCCATCGTGATTTTCAACGATTTTTTTGCAAATGGCCAGTCCGAGCCCTGTGCCTTCGTAGGCATGCTTTTTATGGAGACGCTGAAAGAGTTCGAATATTTTTTCGCTTTGGTTCGCACTGAAGCCCACTCCGTTATCGGTTATGGAAAGGAATACATATTTTGATCGGGCCAGCTGGAGTTTTTCATCGATTTTCTCGAAGGGTATAATTTCGCTGGTGACTATAATCTCGGGTGATCGGTCGTGCTTCTTATACTTTATGCTGTTCGACAGTACATTATTGAACAACTGCTCAAGTTGAAATTCAGCTCCGTATATGGCGGGCAATTCAGGTATGCTTATTTGAGCATGGGTTTCCTGAATTTTTTCGCTGAGATCGTCCAGCACTTTTTCTAAAATGTAATTTAAGTCGATCTTTTGCATGGATTCGTTTTCGTCGGCTATCCGTGAATACGAAAGCAAGTTACGTATCAAAAGCTGCATACGGTTTGCCGATCCATCTATCTTGGCCATATAGTTTTGACCTTTTTCCGATAGGTTTTTTGTATCGGTATCGGTAAACCGACTGATGAACATCTGTATCTTTCGAAGGGGTTCTTGAAGATCGTGGCTTACGACCCGATTGAACGATTCGAGCTCAGCATTCGAACGTTCTAGTTCACGGTTGTGTTTTTGTAGGATGACCTCGTTGGTAACTTCTTGGGTGATGTCGCGAAGTACCCCTACCATATATTCTTCCCCATTTTTTTCAAAAAAATGGTTTTTAATCATAATATCCTTTACATCACCGCTATCTGTCTTTAATCGATACAGATGGCGTTCCTCTTTTCTTTGCGCCAGTGCTGTTGCGGTGTTTTGGTTGAAACGGTCTTTGTCGTCTCCATGGATCAATGATGCGATTTGACCCATCGTAATCAGGTTGTCATTTGTTCTGATACCTAAAATACGGAAGCAATTGTCACTACAAGTCATGGTGTCGGTACTCAAATTATAACTGTAGCTGCCAACTCCTGCAACCGACTCGGCATCGTTCAGCACGGTATTCTGAATGGCAAGACGCTGGTTTGCCGTTTCAAGATCTTTTTCGGCCGATTTGCGTAAAGTGACATCTTGCGAAACTATGGTAACTCCGTCGTCTAATTTTAAGATTTCATTGCAAAGGAAAAAATCCCCCTCCTGTAATTGGTACTCCTGTTCGATTTCTCGGGCTTTACCAGTAGCAATGACTTCGATATATATTTCAAAATCACCGTTCTCAAAAAGATGTGGATACGCTTCTGAAATCAGTTTACCGATGGTGTCCTTGCCCGTTTGGCCTGTCATCTCCACAACTTTATCGTTAGTGTAAACAATTACGAAGTCGATAATCTTCCCCGAATCGTCGCGCACGGCCTCAAAATAGCTGATTACATACTGAATGGAACCCAATAAATTTTTTAAAAAAGACCCGCTGCGTTCGAGATCAATGTTTTGGATTTCAAGCTTTTCGTTGAGTTTCTTTAGCGCTTCGTCCGCATTTTTGGTGGCGGTAATATTTCGGGAAGTTACCGTAATGCCATCCTCCATAGGGGCAAATGTCGAAAGAAACCATAATTCGGCGCCATCAATGTTGTAATTGATTTCGCGCGTTTCGGACGTCCCTGTTTCCACAACATGGGTCAATTGCGCTAAAAAACCTTTCTCCATTGCGTGGGGGTACATTTCGGATATGGTTTTTTCTGAAATGTCATCTGCAGCACGACCGGTCACTTCATAAATCTGCCCATTTACGAAAGCAATCTCGAAATCGATTATCTTATCGTTATCATCGCGCACGGGAACCAGATAGTTGATTATATTATCGGTACTTTCCAAAATACTATGGAGAAATTCCCGAGTTGCGGCCATTTTTTTCCTATCCGAATTTATTTTTGAAAAGGCGAACATCAAGATGCCAAGCGTGAAAAGTGCGAGATATAAAATGTTGATTGGGGTTAGGGTAACCTTTGATCGATAGGCCGCTTTACGCTGCTCTAAAAGATCGTACTGGGCAGCAATCATTCGGTCTTTAATGCTTTCAAGGCTATCGAGTTGCTTTTCTACGGCATGTATCTTGTCGGAAAGCACCCGGGATTCGCCCACCCTTTCGGCGATTTCGGGATCGAGCGACCGCAGTTCAACAAAAAGTTTATCGCTGAAATCGGGTACTCGGTTCAACAATTCTTGTTGTTCAGGGCTATCTGCGGTAAGTTTTATCAAACGCTTTAACGATAGCTTGCTCTTGTCTCTGAAACCTACAAGGGGCGATAGATAACTGCTATCGTTTGAGATAAGGTATTTGATGCCAGCGGATTCGGAGCCTGAATACGAACCAAATAGGGTATTGATTTCTCCAATGACCTCTTGGGTAAGTGATACCTGTTCGGTTGATTGGCGAAGGGCCCGGTTTTGTTGAAACGAGGTATATGAAATAAAGAACAGAACAATAATGGCCAATACCAAGAGCAGTACATAAGGTACCACACCGGTTTTCTTTTTGCCTAAGTTCCCGAACAGTGCCATAGTTGAAGCGTCAAAACGATTGATTAGATTCTAAAAAGAAAATTGGCTTTGTCCATTTCGTTTTCGCGATATTGATAATTTCGCTTAACGACCTGGGCTATGGTTTTTTTGAGCTCTTCGAACCGGTTGGGCTTATTGATATAAATGTTGGCACCGTTTACAAAGGTCTCTTCAATATCCTTTTCCGATGAAGAAGTGGAATAGATAGCCACTACCAAATCTTTCAAATCCGGATTTTTCCTGATTTCGCGCAGACATTGAAATCCGTCCATCACGGGCATATTCAGATCGAGGAAAATCAGTTGAGGGTGTTCGATATTTTCTTGAGACAAATAATCCAATAGTTCCCGTCCATTTTGGAATTCGGTAAGTTCGGTCGCAAGTGTCAATTCCTGCAAAGCATCCGAAAAAAACAATCTATCGTCTTCATCGTCGTCTACAAGTACAATTTTCATTGGGGCTTTACTCATTGTATGCTAATCTTTAGTGGTTGTTCTTCTGTCAATTATAGTTAAATCCTACCCGAATCGGGCAAGAATGTAATTAAGTGTATCAAACTCTTGATTTTAAAATTTTTTACCATTTTGCATCGGCAGTCGCGGTTGGTAGTTTTTGTAAACTGCATACTGCTACTTCTAACCTTCACTGTCAACTCAAGATGTATTTCTCTTTTCGATAATACGTAAAAAGGTGGTGGGGCTGAGTCCGGTTATTTTCTTGAACTGGCCCGATAAATGTGCCACACTACTATAATCAAGGGTATAAGCGATTTCGGTGAGGCTCTGGCCTCCTGCCAACATCAGCTTTTTGGCCTTTTCGATTTTGCACAAGATAATAAAATTCTCGATTGAAGTATACGTTTCCTCGGAAAAGCGATTCGAGAGGTACGCGTACGAATATCCTAATTTTTTCGACAGGTAGGTCGATACTTTCTGGGTCCGAATATCGGGGGAATGTAAGAGCTCTTCTACCGCATACTTAATGGTTTGCACCAGATTGGCGGCATCTTTCGCAATCAATGAGATGCCATACCTGTTCAGGGCATGTTCGACCTGCGAACGTTTTTCACCGGAAGGCGGGTCATGAAGAATCAACTCACCAAAGTCATTTAAGGTAAAGGATATGCCAAGCGAATCTAACTGCTTTTCAACAATGGTATTACAAACTTCCGCAGGGGAATAGCTAAGCCGAAAATACGTCATGCTAGTTTAATACTACCTCTAGTTATCAATTAAAGGGTAAATATAGCGGAATTTTCGGTTAACCTTCTAATGGAAAAAGCAATGAACCTAGTTTTAGTTCCATTGCTTTTTTCGACTACTGGAAAGTATGACTACTTAAATTTATCCTTTTTTGGATTTTCCGTCGGACACCACTTTAAAACTATTGTCGTGTTTTGTGTTTTCCATCATTTCTATTAGGGATTTTTCTGGGGGGAAATAAGGGAGAGTAATAGTAAATCTGCACGAAATTTTTCAATAAAAAAACGGACGATTTCTGAAGAAAAAGTCCGTCTCTATCGGGGGATATTTTAAGCTGAGGTATTAGTTGTCATCAACGGCATCTTCGATTTCATCACTGACGTCGTCAGCGGCGTCTTCGATTTCATCGCCGGCGTCTTCCATTGAATCCTCTACTTTTTCGCCTGTAGTTTTCTCCCTGCAACTATTTAAAGTAGTTAGTGAAAATGAAAGCGCAAAAATTGTTAAAAATAAATAGATCGACTTTTTCATCTTGATAGGTGTTTATTAAATTATAATTAAATTTTCTTTCTCCCCATAAATAGGGAAATTACGAACAAAACCAAAAATATAAAGAATAAAATTTTGGCAATACTTGCGGCACCTTCTGCGATACCGCCAAAACCGAATACTGCGGCAACTATGGCTAAGATTACGAAAATAACTGTCCAACGTAACATAATTTATTGTTTTAGGTTAATATTATTTATACGAATGCATACCGTGGCTTTCGTTTGGTAAAGGTGAACAAATCGCTTTATCGAGCTTGATGCTATCCGATTAAAAATTAATGCAGATAATGGATAAATCCCTTGGTTTTTGACCGTATTCGTAAAATTAGCCCGTTTTCTTACTCTTTTTAAATACAATTCCTATATTTTTTGAAGAAAAGGGATGGCCGAAACCATCCTATACTACCTTTACCCTCGCAAAATCACGAATGGATTAAGCCAAATCTTCCATCCTTTTAATTTTGTTCAGGCCGCTTTCGATACTTGTTCGTTGCTTTCTCAATAAAGTTTCGGTGCTGGGTGGTAGATTGGTATCGTTCAGCACATCGTCATATTCCTCGATGGCCTTTTTTTCGCCTTTTATCGCTTCTTCTAACATAGACTCCTCATCATCCGACGAAAAGAAACTTTTCAAATCCATCCAAGACCGGTGTGCTTTGCTTACTAGGCTATCCCCTTTATCCACTTCTTGACCGAACTGCCTGATTTCTGTTTTTAAAGCATGACCGAAATCATAACGCTCTTGGGCTTTTCGTTGAAAATAGCTTTTGAGTCCCGTGTTATCTACATTGTCCGCAGCGGCTTTAAAGCCTTTTTCCGCGTCATATGTTTTCTCGAGTAAATCATTCAACTTTTCTCCGACTTCTTCTGTATATGTACTCATAATAATCAAAAATTTAAGTTCATGGAACCTTATTTTCGCATGGGATGCGTTCCACACGACATCTATTTTAATAAGTCACCAAGATAGAGGGAAGTGGTGGTTGAAGATGATGCAAAAAGCTTTAAAATTGACTTTTTTGCGATTTTTGGTGATAGCGTTACGATTCGATGCAATGCAGCGCAGCCGCTATTCCAATTGAGGTGAAATTTCCAAAATGAAATAAACGGAGTTCAATAGGACAGCTTTTATCCTTATAAAAATTCCTAATTATTACTTTGGATGACAAGATGCTTCACAATAGCATTACATTGGCAATGACGAACTCAAGAGTGAAAGCGAGGAACATGGTATGGGATCATAAGGAAGAACACAAGCATAAAGAAGAACATAAACATAAGGATGAACATAAACATAAGGAAAAATATACGCATAGGGAAGAACATAAACCTAAGCAACAAAATAAAAATGGCCCCGACATAAGTGCGTCGAAGCCATTTTCTAACAACCAACCAAACTATTGTAGAAGGATGCTAATAAAACTCATCCCCCTCTATTATTTAACCTCAAATCAGTAGCTGAGGTAGTACCTTTACAGCAACAAAAATAATTATAACCTCGAATTCGCTATTGCTGTATCGCTATTTAGTTTGACTGTAAAATTATTATCAGGAAGTTTAATACACTATTTATGAAAGCCATCATTAAATTTTTTAAACATACCTATCGCAGGGTCATGCAGAGTATCGCTTTTTATCCTGTACTGATAAGCCTGCTCTATGTAATCGTTGCAGTAATCGCCCTGAAAATCGATAGTTCAGAACTGGTCGCCAAGATAAAGGAGGAAGTGCCGTATCTCTTCATTCAAGATTATGAGACGGTACGTGCCATGCTATCCACCTTTATCGGGGGCATCATATCGCTTACGGTTTTCAGTTTTTCGATGGTGATGGTAGTCTTGGGTCAAGCGTCAAGCGACTTTTCCCCACGGCTGTTGCCCGGGCTGATTTCGAATAAAAAACACCAGATCATTTTAGGCATATATGTGGGTACGCTGCTCTACTGCACCCTTATTTTACTTTCCTTGGGCGCCTATGGTAGCGATTCGAGCGCTTTGGGACTTTCGGCCATGCTTAGTGCCCTAATGGCGGTACTCTGTATGGGGCTGTTTATCTATTTTATCAATAGTATTTCGAGTGCCATTCAAATTCATAACATTATCGATGAGATCCATAAACGCTGCAACTCGTCTCTAGAGCGTGAATTGAAGGACCAAGATTCCACCAAAATCGCCCTGAAATTTATCGATACCCGTGACTGGAAACCGATATTCAGCAATCAGACCGGTTATTTCAGGGGATTTGATCGCGACCTGATGTCGGGCGATGTCAAAGAGGTCGACAACCAAATCGAAATCGTGCCCTACCTCAACCAACATATTTGGAAGGGGGATGTCGCGATCCGTGTAAAAAACGATTTTTCGGATGGTGGCGTTGAAAATTTGTTGTTCTGTATGGATATTTCATCCGATAGGCACGAAGATGATGAGGGTATCGGCGGAATGATCAAATTGATGGAAATTGCCGTAAAGGCCATGTCGCCTGGTATCAACGACCCCGGGACGGCTATCGACGCGGTTACCAAGTTGGGAAACCTACTCGGTAAATTTTTGCGGTTTCCGCATATGGTCTCGACAACATTCGATGAAGGAAAACTGATCTTGATCGAGAACAATATACCGGCCGAAGAACTGATGCGTATTCTTGTGCAGCCCGTAAGACTCTATTCCAAACAAGACAGCACGGTGATGTACGAGCTTATCAAGGCCCTGCAATTTATGCACCGCGCGCCCGGTGTTTCCAACGAGAATCGGCAAGTGGTGGTCAAGGAATTGGAAGCATTGCGGAGCGACCTTGAAAATAATATCGAAAACGATACCGATAAGGAGCGTATACTTACACTTTTTGAAGAAGGGACCTAAACATCGAGAATGCAAAAAAAAATCCTATTATTTCAGGTAAATGTATTCAAAAGAGGATGGACAAAATGATAGTATGGACACGCCGGAAGGATAAACGTGACCTTATATTTGATTCCTAGCGGCTTAACCAACACAACAGTCTGAACGCAACATTAAAATAGTATAATAAATCATGGGGTTGCAGCGTTAGAATTTTGGCGAACCACGTACCAAAATTCAAGTAAGCCTGACTCAGACTAAACAACCACCATGAAAATCAACAAGACCCTTCCCATCCTTTTCGCCCTGCTTTTTTACGGCCTAACTTTCGGGCAGCAAGGATTACAAAATAGCAATACCGACAAAATAACCGAAATCGTCATCGACATGCACGACGAGCAAGGCATAGACCCGGTACAGATCGAGAAATACAACCGACTTAAAAAAGGCCAATTCTTCCGGCTTAAAATTGATAATGTCAATACCTATCTGTACGATGTCAGCGTTGCCAATGACGATGTCGATACCTCGGTAGAACTACCGGCCAGCCTGTTGGACCTGTTGGATTTTGGGGGCATCAAATCTTCTTTGGGCAATTTGAATTCGGTAAGTGAAGTCGTGAAAAAATTTATAGCCATAAGTGCCGATGCAAGTATTCAGGCTTATGACCCTGACAGGATACAGACCGCTGCAGGCTTAAAGAAATATTTCGCTGGTTTGAAAAGCGAAACTAAGCTTGCCTTTGCGACCATCGGTACTCTAAATACCGAAGTCGATGAGATTTTTGTCAAGGCCGAAAGTTTTCAAAATACGATGACCACGGTAGAGCGGAACATCTTTGGTGCAGTGCCCACAAAACAAGATGTCAAAGGGGTGCTGGTTTCTTTCAACCAAGCAAAGACCGATATTCTCGAACTCAAAGAGAAGCTCATAAAGGAAAATGTGCAGTTTCTGACTGTCCTCGAAACGAACAAAGAGACCATTGCCAAAAACAAGGATTTAAAAGCATCTAGCGCTGAAATCAAAAAGGTGTACGATGCCTTACTAAAATCTTCCGACAATCTCATAGCGCAGCTATCCGCAGAAAACTATGGGAAATTTTCGGGCGTACTAATCGGTGTGCTCAACAACCTTGATTTTAGTTATACCACCTTGCCCATGCAGAGATATAGCGATTTTAACGAGGTGGTGCTGACCCTGAAACCGAGGGACAAAAACGCGAAATTATCCGGCTATTCGACCGTACTTCGAATTCCCGATATCGAAAAATCCTTTTGGGGCGTCAGCACCGGGTTTTATGTAACCGGCAATCCTGAAAAAAATTATTCCGTAGTCGAACGTGTTGAGAACGGGCAAAGCCTTTATGATTTTCTTGAAGAGGATACCGCCAAGGTAGAACTCGGCATCAATACTATGATCCGTTACGGACGACGTATAGGCGAGATTCTGGATACGCCCACTTTTTGGCACTTCGGCTTCGGCGCCGGACTCAGCATCGACCAGAGGTTCAAGCCGCGTCTCATGGCCGGCACCGGGCTTGCTTTCGGAAACAAGAACAAATTGCTCATCGACGTTGGGGCGATGCACATGTATTATGATACGCTGAGCAAGGCCTACACGCCGGAAAGCAACACTGTTTTGCCCGAAGACTTCATGGTGAATGCGATGAAGATTAACGGGTATGTTTCTATAGGGTATTTAATCAGTCTTTAAAAAGGTGCGTAGTTGCCGATTACGATAGGCGGCTTTTGTTGAACGGTAACCGATTGCCATTTGATGTTTATCGGCAGGCTGCTTACGTGGTAACTCCTAGAAACCATTTGCAAGTATAAAATGGCGCTCAGTACTTAGCGTTCAGTTATCGGTGTCGGAACTACTCTTCCAACAAATACCCGATATTCTCCATATTTGCGGCATGATAGCCTACCAAGCGGTTCAGCGACATCATATAGCCGAGTTCCCTTACCTTTTTGTTCAATCCTTTTTCGGTAGCGATACTGTGAAGGTTTTCGGTAATCTCGTGAACGATCGAATCGCTGGTATTACCCGGATTTACATGTAGGTCGCGCAGGTTTTCTGAAATCTGTTCCTCGTTCGCGCAACTGAACTTTACATAGGCCATTAAAAGTAGTTGTGTCCGGTCGGAAAGAAAGCTGATATCGCTGCCATTGAAATAGTGGTTCACTTGCTTTGCGATGGCATACAGGTTGCTGAGTTCTTTGCCCAATAGGTCGTCTTTTGTCATTTTTCTAAGGATTAAATTTTTCTTTGCAAAAAGATACTGGTTTTTGGAAATACAGGATAGTGCATTTGGAAAAAAAAGTAGTGCTGAAAAATTGGGAGGGTCTTAATCCGAAAATGGAATAAGGACGCAGCAATGATGACACTGGTCACAATGGTCAAATTGTAAGTGTCACACAATCGCCCCATGAATCCGGTCTAAACCACATTGTTTCAAAAACGGACTGTCGAATACGGGCAACACCGTAGGGTCGAGCACTGCGTTTCGGGCATCGATCCAGGCCTCCATGGATGTCGTTCCGTACATCTGTTTGATTCGTACGCCGTTGAGATTGAAATTGATTTTCCCCCAGTGTAGGGCGTATGGAATCTGCTCTTGCTCTAACCGGTCCCAGACCGCCGCAAAAAATTTCCGTGCCGGGAGGCTGTCAACCCCGTCCATTTCTAGCACGCAGGTGTTGGGAAATTTGGTAAAGCCCAAGGTCGCCTTTGTACCTTTGACATAACGAAGGGCGAGTCCCCCCGGAAAAGGATGCTGTTTATTGACTTCGATTAGCAGCTCCAAGGTCCGGGGCGAATCGGCGCTATCGATGCCTATGGCCGCACTGGCCACTTTCCCCCTGAACTTCGTATAACCGAACATTTCGCGAACGGTACCGGTGCGAGGCGGTTCGGGCTTAAAGGCGAGGCCGAACATCAGATTTACCAAGGCAGGTATCCCCAGGCCCGAAGCAGGCTGTTTGTCCAAAAGCGTAGAGATAATTCCTAAAAGATCATCGCCATAGGTAAAGTCGTTGCGGCGCTGCAGGGGCGTGTGTGGCAGTGTGAAGGGTTTCTTGAACATGTACTTTATGAACGCCCCTTTCTCAGGGTTTCCGGGTTCAAAATCGTGAATATTGAACAGCACCTCAAAGTGGTACATATCGCCATTTTGTCCTGTGCCCGGCAGGTTGAGCCCTGAAAAATCCAGGGTCTTCATAGCGGTTTTCAAGGTGTCATCATAAGCAACTTTGCCCAGGCGATGTTCGGTTAGCAGAAATTGGGGCTCGGTCTCTATCATTACCCCATGAATAAAGCCAAAGCTGCCAAAACTCACCAGGGCCGCATTAAAGAGGGCATCGTCCCGTACCAGATCCGCATCCAACCAGTCGACAAATTCTTGGGAGGCCACGGGATATGAAGCTTTTTCCAACCAAATATGCCGATCCCCACTGGTGACAATGTGCAGGCCGACCGTAAAATCAGGAATCGCCCCAAACTTGATGGCCGCGCCGTGGGTTCCCGTTGAAAGGGCGCCCGCAATGGTCTGCCCATTGCTCGCTCCCGACGCCTTGATCGAACGTTGTGGATTTTTGGCCGCCAATCGGGTATTTAATTCATGGATAATAGTACCGCACTGGGCAAAATAAAGATCTTCGGCCTTTTGGGCGTACTGCGAATTCACATAATTCTGCGTAATAGGAAAGGAAAAGTTCAGCCCGGCGGTATCGATCAATCCCCCGTCCGTCACGCCCACTTTAGTAAAGGACCAGCCACTGCCGATGGCCCGCAGTCTAAGATTGTTTGTGACCGCGTGATCGATCAGCCACTGAAAATTTTTGGTAGTCGCCAAATACCGGTCCCGATACTTTTCGGCCGGCGGGTTCCAGAGTTTGAACGAGGCGTCGGCCACCAGTTGGTGGGTAAAATTTTCGTGCTTGTTCGTCCATTGTCGAATGGGTAACGGGTCTATGCCGGCTGGTGTCATGGGTGTTGTGTTTTAGGATATCATTTCAGATTAAAAACCATTTTCTTGAAGTGGAAATTCTAGTTTGTTTTGCTGTTCATCTTGCGCTTGTCGCCATACCTTGTGGGTAGACATAAAGCGATATGTGTTTTGCGCTACTCGAAAAAATTAATTGTCTAAATCTCCTTCCACGTTTTGTGGCCGGGCGCAACCATAGGTGGCGGTTCTATGGTTGACAATGCCTAGGGTAACCGAACTTAAAAGAAAATCGGTGAATGAGGTCTTGACCACCACCCAAGAAAGCGCCCCTTCACGGCACGGACATTCGTTGTCGGCCACTTCGGGATTGGCGTCGATCCGTTTTTGTTTTAGTCCCCAATAATAGCTCCAACTTGATTCCTTTCGGCACTCCAGATTTTCAACACTATCTTGATACGGGCTTGCTTCTACCCGGGTACTGACGCAGGAAGAGGGGAGAAGCGTAAGAACGAATACTAACGCCATGAATTTTAGGTGGTGGATTTTCATTGGATGTGGGTTTTTTTTGAAAAAACGGATATCTGTATTTTTAATAATCGATGAAACCATCCTTTTTAAGGTGTTGGTCTTTTTGATTTACGTACGGAATGTGATTTTAATCAATACAAAGGGGGAGTAATTTAAAGGTAAGGGATTGCCATCCTGTTAATACTAAAAATTGTACGAATGGGTGTGTTAGTTGTATAGCTGGTAGAACGCTAAGGATGGTTGGTGTATTTTGTTAAAACATCAAGTTTAATCGCGGTTTCAAAGCCCTATCCTTTTCGTGTTAATTTTTGAAATTAGTCGATTTTCCTACACGGATATGAGAAAATATTTGTATTTTGGAGCGTAAATATCTTCCCCCTTTTAAGAATCAGCATTTGTTTTAGTTGTTCCCCCCGGACATTTTTCCCCCGTTAAAAGTTTAGAATACTGGCTCCGTCATTTAGCATCGAATCGTATAGGTATATTTTAAGAGACCTATGATAGGGTCCTTTTTGAGAAACCTCGATAAGATATTGGCAACGGCAGCAGTTTATACCGATAATTAATTATTCTTAACTCCAAGCCATCATGGAAGATACACTCAGGGAATTGGCCGAACAGGCGCATTCAAATTATTCAAGTGTCTTAAACGACATAGATAGAATAAAAACGGATATCACCCATGTCCGACAGGGAAAAGTCGAACTTTCCGAAATTCAGACCGATAAAAAAAGACTGTCCAATAGAATTTCACGCGAAGGAACCGCTGAATTACAGGCTTTGGAGCGGATCAATGGCGAAGCCAATTTTCAGGACATCCGTATCATTCAAAGAATAGTGGAACTGTCTAAAGCTGTAGGAAGAATTACGACCAATTCCAGATTGGGCAACACGGGCTATGGCACCGGATTCCTGATTAGCCCAAACCTAATTCTCACTAACAACCATGTGCTTGCCAACCCTGAAGTGGCGAGTAATTCTACGATTCAGTTCAATTATGAGCTTGACCAGCGTGGCAATCCGGGGAAGTCGGAAAGTTTCAAATTGATGCCAGAAAAGTTTTTTATTACCTCGGGCTATAAAAAAGACCCCGATGATCCGCACAGTGGACTTGATTTTACAGTGGTCGCCGTAGCGGAGAGCTCAAATACCGGCATGCCGATCACCGAATTTCCCGTAGCGCGATTGGATAAAAAATTAGGGAAGATCATCGACGGCGAAAATTGCGTTATCGTGCAACATCCCAAAGGCGATTATAAAAAAATCGTCATGCGGGATATCCGTATGCTGGTACTTAAGGATGATTTCCTCATCTACGAATCCGATACCTTGCCCGGCTCTTCGGGCAGTATGGTGCTTGGGTTGGGTACGGGTGAAGTCGTCGCCTTGCACCACAGTGGTGTACCGAGAAAAAATAGGCATGGGCAATGGCTGAGAAAAGATGGTTCGGTAGTACAGCCTGGCGATCCGGATAACGTTATAGACTGGATGGGCAATGAAGGCATTCGGGTGAGCAGTATTTTGAATATGATCGAAAGAATTCCGGTCGCAAAATCCATGGAAGATAATAAGATCGATTTGCTCGGCGCGGTCCGGCACGCCAACGTCGAGCACGCCAATGTCGAGCACGCAAATGGCCGATATGTAGAAAATGCTGCCTCCATTAACGAACAAACTTCAGTCTCACCTAATTATTATTCTATGAACCGTCCGGAAAGCACAAATTCGAGTACCCAATATTTTGAGATTCAGCTGTCAGGGGTCAAGGAAATGCAAAATGATTGGAAAGAAAACGCTGCCAGTCTGGTCCCGGGCTTGTTGCTCAGCGAACCTTTATATCCCATGTCAACGGAAGCATCGCATCGTAATTTTTACTACATCCAGGTACAATCCGATAAAAGTCCCTGGGAAATCGCGGCTGATCTCGAAGGTCTACCTCAAATAGACACCTGCACCCCAGACCTTGAGATGTCCACCGACATCAGACCGGGCCATTATGGTAGGTGGTCGGGTAATGAAAGTTTAGAATCACTTGACGACGGTACGGCCGATTGGGCCCAGAGCGAAAAGAATTTTAAGATCAGATGGGCCAATGCCAGATTGGTAAAAGAATTTATTCAAGGGGATAAGAATCAAGATTACAGGGCTTGGAACAGGAGAGCCGTGAAAATGTCGGAGATTGATTGTGAAAAGGAACCGTACAAGAGTTGCAATGAAAATATGGAGAAGATTCGCCTCGTGCAATTAGATACGGGATATACCGATCATAACAAAGTCTTGGGAGGCTTCGACCTGTTGCAGGACGAAGATTTCATCGACGGCGAAGATGCCCGCGACGAAATGAGCGTTGGTATATTGAAACATCCCGGGCATGGCACCCGAACCGCTAGTATAATTGTCGGTCAACATGCCAACGGTACAATCAAAAATGATGGAAATACCGGTATTGCGGTAGACAAATCGGGAAAACCCTTGGTAAAAGTGATACCCTACCGCATATCGAAATCGGTCATCTTGATCGGTCGGGGGCGTAACCTGTTCAATGCGGTCTCACAAGCCATAAACGCCAATGCCGATATTATATTTATGTGTATGGGCAGCTATCCAAGACCCATGATTTATAGCATTGCCAAAACCGCTTATGAACGGGGAATCATCTGGGTCTGTGCCGCAGGTAACAAAGTGGAATCAGTAATAGCACCTGCTGTTTATCCCGGTACTATAGCCGTGGCGGCCTCGAACCCCAATAATGATATTTGGGAATATTCTTCCTATGGGACTTCAGTCGATATAACCGCCCCCGGGGAAGATGTTTATGTGCCTTTTAAGAATAAAAAACAGGAAGATATCATGGTTTTCGGATCGGGTACGAGCTATGCCACTCCCCATGTGGCCTCGGCTGCGGCCTTGTGGAAAGCCAAGCATTTAAACTTTCTCAAGAGACATGTAAAAGAACCTTGGCAAACTGTTGAATTGTTCAGAAATCATTTAAAGGCATCTGCCAATAAAAAAGCCAATGGAAGGAAGTGGGATGAGGATAGATTCGGCGCCGGTATTCTCGATGTTGAAAATTTGTTGAAACAGGAAATGCCCGACATAGACGACCTAGAAAAAGTAGATGAGCTTTTAAGCGGACTTGAGAATGCGTATGAAGGCAAAGAGAAGCCTGAGTCTTGGGATCTCGGGGTTCGCGAAACCATCCATTTTCTTTGGAATACGGCGAGAAAGAAGCTGACACCCGGTTTTGAGAGCGCCACGGTACAGGATTCGCTGACCGAAAGGGCCCGGATCAGTGTTGCCGCAATGACGGGGAGACCTGTAAACAAGGTGTTCGAAAGTTACGCCCAGTTTGACGACGACCAGACGGAGAGACTCCTGAAAGTATATTTTGAAAGCTTTAATTAAAATCATTAAAAAATAGAGTTATGGATAATTACTTTGATCTTCATTTTCATCCGGTAGCTAAAAACCACCTTGCCCAGTACAATGAAGAAATAGCTACTAAAAGAGGCATTGGGGACTTGACGAAAGCGATTGAAATGTCAAAGGCCTTCAAGGATTTTACCGACGAGACCGTATTGCGAACCTTAGAGAGTCAATGTTGTATACAACACTTGAAAGACGGTAAGGTGAATTTAGGGGTTGCCGCCATTGCAGCTCTCGAGTTTGGTGTGGCCTCTAGCAAGGGTTTCTATGCCGATCTCTTGAAAAGTAATTTGACAAAACCGTTTAGCAAAGAATATTTCGATGTAGTACGGGAAGGGCAGGTATCCTATCTCAATTTATTTTTAAGGGAAGTCGAGCAATATTTAACTCTCAAGGAAGCCAAGGTAATAGAGGTATTGAATCGTAAAAATATCCATAAATTCAATGAAAAAGCGCTCAATTTGACGTTTGCGATCGAGGGTGGCCATAATCTCAGTATGAAAAAAATCGGAAACGCCCTGAAGTATGATGACTTCAAGAACTTCGAAAAAAGTACGGTTTTCGATTTAAAAACGGTGGCTTCTAAAGACCCTGCAACCGTGTTGGAGGAACTTGTGAAAAAATTTCGGGAGAATGATTTGGATATCCTATATCTTACCCTGACCCATTTAACGCATATCCCCGAACAACATCTGGCGACACATGCTTTCGCCACAAAAACCTTAAAGCACCCTTCATTCTATCCCTTTGGCAATGGAATTAGTGAATTGGGATTTGAAGTTATTGACAAAGCCTATTCACTTGGAGATAACGAAAAGGATAGACCTGATAAAGATAAGGTGCTTAGACCCGTTCTAATCGATATAACGCATATGAGCCTGAAATCGCGGTTAGACCTTTACCAATATCGTAAGGACAAAGGTTATGCGGACATCCCGTTAATTGCTAGCCATGTAGGGGTTACGGGTTATTCCATCAGCGATTGGAAGAACAATCTAGACCCTAAAAAATGCGTGAACCATGTGGATCAAGGTATTAAGACGGTCAAGATTTATACCAAGCCCAAAGCGGCCGGTTATTGGGGATCAAGTACCAAAAAGGAGTTCACTTTTAATCCAAACACCATAAACTTGATGGATGAAGACATTATTGAGGTTGTCGATAGCAAAGGTTTAATAGGTGTCAGTCTCGATGTGAAAATTCTAGGGAATGAGTCGGGTGCAATGCCCGAAATCGATACTTCGGAATTTATATCGACCTCCGACTTTATGACCCATTTTCCATATACGAGTATACAATCCTTCGAATATGCCGATGCCGCAGAAATGCGATCGGAAGAGGCTTGGCTGACGCCGGTCAAAAAGGAAATGCATCCGCTGAGTTTTTGTTTCAATATCGTTCACCTGCTAGCGGTTATTGGCTTAAAGGCGAATGAAAAGAGACCTCAGGATTTTATTTGTCTAGGTAGCGATTTTGACGGGTTTATCGAGCCCCTTAAAACTTGTAGTGATAGTCGGCACATGAAAGATCTTGAATCTAATCTATTGAAATGGCTACCGGTAGCCGCCAAGAGATATCAAAAGGAAAATGGCGGTACAGCCGATTTGTTCCAGTTTGCCAAGAAAAAGGAAGAATTGAAGAAGGTCGTCAAAGCCATCCTTTATGAAAATGGCAGGGATTTTCTGGCTAAGGAATTCGCTTCCGAAAGGGCCAATGAAAAAAACCTTGAACCTGTAAAATAAAAACGTGCATTATGGAAGCAAAGGACAGGGTCAACACTGTAGGTCCCGGAAGTATGGAAAAGAAAAACATGAATGGTTTCGGCCTAATTACTTATTTAATAGCCATCGGAGTGCTTATCGCCTACGGCTTTTTTATTCATTTCCTCACGGGAGAAGCAAAAGCAGAGGAACCCGAATGGAGCAGACTTATATATTTATTTTCCGGTGTCGAAGCCATAGTTTTCGCCGCTGCAGGATTTTTGTTCGGTAAGGAGGTAAATAGAAAGCGGGCCGAGAATGCGGAGGAAGATAAGAAACAGGTGCAAATAGAAAAGAAACAGGTCGAAATAGAAAAGAAACAGACCGAAATAGAAATGAAACAGACTGAAAAGCAAAAAGAGGAAATGAAGGATTTGGCGGTCGAAGAACGTAAAAATGCCCTTATTCTCGGGGCAATGGCAATTCAAGCCGAAAAATCTGCCCCAGGCGTCCCGCATCCAGGTTCAGCTTTGGAAGGAACTACAACGAGTGCATCGGCTACTTCTTTAGGGAGTATAGCCGAAAAAGCAAGAAAGATGTATCCGGAGTTGCAGAATTAGTGTCAAGTTTGGCCAAAATTACCGTATACACAATTTTAACCTTAACTTGACACTCGTACTTTATCAAACTATTAGGTAATGCCCAAGGCATGGAACGGCGTCACAAAGTGAATTGGGGTTCCGTTGATTTCTATCAAATCTCCTCGCCAAGCCATCTCGTAAAGTTCCTTTAAATCTCTTTTATCTTCAACCGTGAGAACACTTTTACTACCGTAATTCATGATAGAAAAGGGCTTATGGTCTCCAAAGATTTCAGCGGGCCAAGCTTCTTCGCTGATTTTGGCAAAGAAATGCCTCAGTCCAAAAACATGACCCAGTTCATGCATCATGGTATCCACTTGTTCTTCCCTACGTTGTTCGAACATCTTCGGGTAGATTACCAATTGGTGCCTGCCGCTATCCGGAAAAAAGGCACTGGCCAGCACGCATCCATGGGCATTACAGTTATCGGATTGGCGCAGGTCGATCTGAAAATCAGAGTTGTCCGCATTCTCGCTGAACCGAACGGGAACAGCATCTCCCCAATTGAGCAATGCTTCGCCCATTAATTCTCGAATATAGGTTTTGACCCCTTCGGGGTTTTTAAAATACGATACGGAAAGTTCGTCAAACGTCCACCGAAGCACCTGGTTTTTAGCCCATAAGGGAATAAAGCCTTCACTGGCATCCACTAAAATTTCTAATGGAGACCTGTTTCCGGGTGTGGCATGGCCCGATGCATCGGTCGCGCAAATGAATGAATCACCGTAGTGGTGTACTCCTGATGGCTTGCCCTCGAGCAGTTCATCTTTTTCTTTAACAGCGAATAAGGCTTTAGCATCGGCTTTTTTTGTTTTTTTCGACATAATTTAATTTTTATTGGTTAAAACTTAATTGGCCGTCCGCCTGCAAATTTTTTTTCGCGACATAGGGTTTCACTTCAATCCTGACAGTATCCGGGCTACACTGTGTAGTAGGTAGGTTTTGCGTTCAAGCTGAACACAAATCCGATCACTTCTGGCTTCCCGATGCCAGAAATCTACTGACCAAGGGGATGACGACGCCCAAACCTCCCAAGGTGCCGATAAGTGCCTCAAAATCTTTAATTAGTTCCGGTTTGCCCAAAGCGATGAATACAATGGTCGTAATAATGATAAGGTAGAGAATGATACGGGCATTGCCCCAGGTACCTTTACCTCGGTTCTTGTTTTCAAGACGCAGGGCCTCGTTCATCGACACCGATGTGACAATAAAATTTTTGAAACTGTAGTTAAAAATGGCAGGACGATCTCTCCAGACTATAAGCCCTTTTTTCATCAGGGAAAAGAGGGAATTTCTGTTTTTGATATTTAGAAAGCCGTCTTTGGCCAGATCATAGAGCAAGTAGCGTTCCCGGGTGGGCAGCGCGTTCCAAATATCATTATAATACCCATGCCCCAGGTTTTGGGTGTGCATCACCATGCGTTGCCTATCCAAATGCTCATAATTTTCGTTGGGATTTTCGGTTTCGTACAGGGTTTTTGATAATATTACCGGAGCCAATGTGGGCAAAAATTTACTGTGCCCCAATTCTTCTATCAAGGGAGTTATGGTCTCTTCGTATTTAGTCGGAATTTTTTGAGGTCTAATTTCCAATACACGATATACCTTTTCCTTATTCTGGGTTATACCGATAAGCACTTGCGGGAAGGCGCTCAGAATATTTCTCCAGGAGTTAAAGTCGTCTTCAAGACTGCCCCATGGCAGACTGGATCCTTCCGGGGACTGTTCGTAAAGTGCGAAAATCTGGCTCGGATACACCTCTGATACGAGAACTACGCGTTTTCTCTTCGAGATCAAGAAAGAAATGACCTTAAGTTTGAGATGGTTGGCATTAAAGGATTTTATATTGTGTTCTAGATGTTCGATGATAAAGACCTCATGTTCCTCCCAATCGAATTGGTCTAGATCTTTTGTGGTAAACCCGGCCAGTAAACTTAGAATATCGGAGATATCGGAATTGATATCAATATGGTCTAGCCTTAGCATAGAGAGGGTTATATCTTTGGTATAACCGGCCGATTTGAGGATTTCAAGGGCGAACGTCCGTTTTCCGGAAAAGGGCAAGCCAATCAACAACAGGCCGGAGTTCGACTTTTCATCGTGCAGCATCCGTCCGAATTTTTCGACGTAGTTTTCTTTTTGGTTCGTATCAAAATCGTTGGGTCTTAAATGCCGAAAACGGAAGGCAAAAAAGCGGTCGACAAAAAATAGGATCAAGGAAAATAAAATGGCCAATATGAGTAGAAAACCTGTAACCTTTAATGTCTGAATGCCAGAATTGTCATTTATGGTTTCATCGGTCACCTGCCGAGTAACTCTTACAACACCGGGTTTATCCAAATATTTTAAGGCCAACGTATCCGATTTTTCGCTACTAATCCAAGAACTATCTTGAGCATGTCGATAAACCAGGGCATGAAACTGGCTCACCCGCTCATCGTAAACGGGTCGTGAATGCCAAAGAAATTCCTTGAAAATGGTGTCGTCGACTGTGGTACCGGGTTTAGGGTCTTCTCCGGACACTATTTCAACGGATTCCGCATAGACGGGATATAGGCCCTCCTTCAAATGCCTATCATAAAGTGTATCGTACGCGTCTCTTAAATCTTCAAATGCGGGTAAATTTAGTTCGAGCGCTTTCTCTTTGGCCATATAATTTTGTGCCATATAAATTTGATCGGTTTTAGACCAAAACCGGTCATTCAAGTAATTGGCTTTTTCAAAAACCAAGTAGGTAGGAAAAATGGCCCCCAACAACAACCAACTGAACAGGAATATAGAATACCAATACCTATAGGCTATATGAAAATTATTCGTTTTAAGCTTACAGATTTCCCTTAGTTTTTTGGCAAAGAATCGAAGTTGTCTACGATAGGGAATCCGATCTTTTAATTTCTCGGACAATTGATTATAGACAATTATACAAAAACTACCCAGTTGTAACAGTATCGCCACAAGTGAGAAACCAAGCTTTTCTGAATTGATTTTGAACATAATTATGTTCAAAAAAATTATGACGATTAATAGCAGTAAATCACGTACCCTAAATTTTAAATCCGGCTTATTTCTATAGGGATGCAGGGTGTAGTAAACGACCAAATACGCCCAAATGGTCAAAAGAAGGCAAGGAATATAGACCATTCTCTGTTCAAGACCGCAATAGTGGTTGATTATAATGCCAATCAACAATATGCCTAAAAACAAACTTGACAACAGAATATAGGTATCCCTATCCTTCTTTTTCGGGGTTAGGAATTCAAATAGAAACCTATCGTATCGATATAGGCCAAGCTTGGGATTTCTTATGATTAAGGAAAGGATCGTGATTACGAGCATGAGAATTACGGCCATTACTACTCCGATACAGGCAAGGGTCAATACCTCTGATACACGCGTGCGGAGAAGACCGATGTCGTAGAGGGCTATTACACTTAAATTGGTGTCTTTTATGGGCATCGCATTGAATAGTTTTCCTTCATCACGATAATTAACCAAACCATGGGCATCGATTCTTCCGATTACGGCTGCCATTACATCGTTGGCCTGTCTGCTTACCTCAAAGAAGTTTTCCAAGGTTGCCCTTCCTTCTTCCGAATGAAACCATACTTCACCGGTATCATCGACGATTACAAATTGGTATCCGAAGGGTAAAATGGGGTCGTGTATCGATTTCAATTGCGAAGCGCCGATCCTATAGCCGGGAAGGTTGTCGTTTTCGTTGTTTACAATATAGACCGCTTCCTCCGATTGGTCCTCAATGGAAACTACCGGGCGCATGACATATTTGATGTTATCGTTGTACAACCAGACATTGGTCGAGGCGTCAAAATCCTTAAAATAGGGCCTGGTACCGAGGTTTCTAGTATTCTTGATATCATCCTTGTCTATTAAGGCAATATGATAATAGACCTTACCTGCCGGATTGATTTTGGAGACGAATTTCATATTCCCCATAAAGGGTGCGTTCGTATCTGAAATCGTAAAATAGGGTATAGAATCGAGAATATTTATTGAATTCTTTCTTTGTATTAAGCCGTTTTTTATTGAATCTTTTAATAGTATTAAATCTTTTTGTAATGAATCCTCTATTTGTAGTGGCGTCTGGTAAAGATGGGTCACATTGGCCTTATTTTCGTTTTCAAAGCGATTTCCAATCTCCTTACTCAATTCCTTAAGTTGTTTGGGAACTTTTTGGTAATAATCATAATAATGGTTCATTAACGAGAGAAACACTATCATTATGATTGGTGCGCCCACGACCACCGATATGCCCGATAAGATGACATCGTTGCTCGAGAGACGCTCGTCTTCCGCAATAAAAAGCATTTTGAAATAAGGAAGGCCGAAGAGCGAAAGCAGTAAAAAAGTGGTGAGCAAGGCAATGATCCAAGGGTCGATCTTTCTAATGGTTTCATTATAGCGATCGGCTTTGATCAAGCCGATGATTTCAATCTTCAACTTTACATGCGGATTTAAGGCCGTTTCATAATTGTATTGCCTTCCAAAAAGCTGATAATTCGTTCCTTTCTCCGGTATGGGAATTGAAATTCCCATGTTCAGAAGATTGGAGTTAAATAAAGTGTCGGGCGGCTTTATGGCACCTTTGAGCGAACTTTTATAGATGTCGTCTATTCCTTTAAAAGAATTTTTTGATTCTGAGGCAGCTATTGTTTTCGTCGAATCTTCTGCTTTCGAAGGATCTTTGATAGTAACCATAAACTCATCGAACGCTTGATCTAATTTTAAGGACTTACCAGGCTTTTTCCAAATAGATTCAATGTGGATTTTTATCGAATCGACCTGTTGCTTCAGGTAATCGTCGCTATCCTTCTTGGGCTGAATATTGTTTTGGGAATTATAGGTTTGAATATCATTGTCCAATTGCCTTGAAATAATATCGAAATCCGAATCCAGGCTTTGAAGCTTCGATTCCCGGAAATTGTGTTGGTTGTTTTTTATATGGGAGTAGTAGATAGCAAAGAAAAGTCCGATAACGATCAGGGCGACCGTAAGTAGGCCCAATAGCCTTTTATTTGCAGTAAAGGGCTTTCGAATACTGCCGGTTATTGAAGGAACGGTAGGCATAGGTTCGGTAAAAATGGTTTATAAACTTATTTCTTTTACTGGAGGGAACCTTATGATCACTACATCTTATATGTATAGGAAAAATCTGAAAGTAATTGTTTTATTGGATGCTCGTTTAAATTTTGTGCGGATTGTATTGAATGTTGTATAGATGGTATTATGTAGACTTGTAAAGCCCTATCTATCAATGGTCTTGGTATCGAGCTTGTTCTGTTTAAAAGCCGGTCTCAGATGGTTTTTCACAAACTCCGGTTGTTGCTCCGGCAGCATTAAAAGACTGGGATGGTTGCCGGGGGGTGTAGGGGCAAAAGTGCAGATCTAAAAGCGTTGTAAATTCACATTACATTTATTTCCTGAAGCCCCTGTTAGGAAAGGATATTTCTAGGGCTAACGTCCCATGACCTTCATAATAAAGAAGATGCAAACGGAGAGAACCAAACAGCTAATCGCCGCAATCAAATTTTCTTTGGTAAACTCCTTTTTGATGTTGACTAGTAGAATCTTCATATCTTTTTGTTTGGTACAAAGTTGGAGAGAATCGTGTGTCTGAAGTAAACTAGTCGTTCAAGGTCATACTTGCTAGTTCAAAGGGAGGTAAACGTACGCTTAACGAAAAAAGATGCTTTACATCCTTTACTCAGCCTTTTTTTTATTGAGAGTTTCCTTATTTTCTTTGAGGTATTTCGAAACCGCCCTTCGTTTGACCTTATTTTGGAAAACAGTGTCTATGACTTCTTCCGTATTGATATAGATGTCCAAGATTCTTTGCAGGGTATTTTGTACGGAAGCATGTTCATTAATCATGGCCTCTTGATAGCGAACTGCCGGGGTACTCAATAATCTTGCTAAGGGTGGCTGTATGACGCCCCACTTTTCAAGATTGTAGTGCTTATAATCGTGAAGTGCCGCATCAATGGAGTCATTATGCAGGGCAATTTTTTCCATCAACTGCAAAGGTTTGGCGATTTCTCCTTTAAGGGATTGCTTGACTTTTTCATAGCTAAGCTTATGGGGCATCATTATCAGTTCGACAGCGTAGCCCCGTGCACGAATTTTTTCAAGCACGAACCTCGGGAATTTATCGATCGATGCTACCGTTCCGATAATTGAACCGATTTCGCTGACGTCGTTGATGCTCTTAGGTTTAAGGCCGTATTCCTGTATCTTTTGGGCGATGTAGAAATCCTCGGAATTAATAATATTGATAAAAACCGGATTGATCTTGGATGCAAAAGGTTTCGTTGTATCTCGGGTAGCGGCATCAAAAACTTCCAGCGTACTTAACATCCCGGAGTTATCAAAGTAGCCACCGTCCAAGTAACTACCCTTGGTCGGAATTTTGGCCGTAGGACTGAAAAAGGGAAATCGATTGGTCGTGGAGATGGCGCCGAAATAAGTAAGGGTTTTATTGCTCAGATTTCCAGTGAACTCATTGATGATTTTTGCACCTGCGAAAGTATTCTCGGGAAACTGTACCGAGGTGGCTACCCCTTGTTGGCCGCCGACTGCCGTAGTATTGATGATCAAGGCCGGAAAAGTACCTTCCCTGCTATCGTAGATTTTTTTCCAATAATCATCAAAGGCAATAGTATTGTAGCTTTTCATTCCGGTATAGTTGGCATGCTGTTGCATACTCTTGTACGAGCGGTCCCTGCCCCCGTAACTCACAAAGGGAAAATATTCCCGAACCAAGTCGCGACCCAGTAAATACGTCAGTTCGTTGGACAGCACATTAGATCTTCCTATTTTTTCAATTTGCCTTGCAATAGAAGCGCTATCCTTTTGTTCATAAAGAAGGGATGCAAAATTGCCAATACCCACTGCGCCCCCGGAAACTCCCGACATTACTAGAGTCCGGTTAAAGAATTCCTTGTCAGAGGCATTTTCCAGACGATTAAGCAACAATAGGTTCCAGAGGTTGGCTTTCAACCCTCCACCATACGACCCCACCAAAAAGTAATTCTCAGCCCTTCCATTGCTACTCTTTTCTGTCATCGACGTAAGAAAAGATTCATAGGAAAGCGGTTCGGGAAGCTCGCGATCAACCAAGCTCAGTTGGTGCAGATCATTGGGAAACATAGCGGTGAAAACCATCCACCCTGCAAGAATAAAGAAAGCCATGGGTATACCGTACTTAAAAAAATTGCGATGCTTATAGGTGCTTTGCGGGCGACGATGGTAATAGAGTATGTGTTTGAATATAATTACGAACAAGGAGTAAAAGAAAATAATATAAAGTAATATGATGACCAAAGGGTTAAAAAAGGTGGCCACCTCAAAAATCGAATTGGCCAAAATTAGGGCTATAAGCGAGATTAAACCGCTTATCTGCATAAGCCTCAAATACCTAACGTTATGACTAAACATTCCCAAAAACTTACCTAGCTTGGTATCGCCCCTGGATTGGTTTGCATCGTAGGTTTTAAAAAGTTCAAGAGTGTATGCGTCATACATTTCTTTATGTTCATTTATCAGGGATTCAGACCGGTATACGTATTTAAAAAATGTTCTCGCAATTTTGAACATGACATAGAGGAACATCTGGCAACCCAAGGCCAACAGAAAAAGAATTAGGGTCCACCGATTCCAGTTCAAGAAAAAGGCACACAAAGTGGTTACGATTACAAGAAAGGTACAAATGAGATAGTACCTGGGAAACCACCTGACATAGTATACGATCTTTTCGACCGTTTGTTTTTTAATTTCCGCCGGGATATCCTTCTTAGCCAATTTATTTTTCCAATCATCATATTTTCTTCCCTCTAAATAATACATAAACAGGGTCAAGACTAAAATAAAAATAGTGAGCGTCAAGACATCGAACTGAACTTCGAAAAACTGCGAAATCACCCCGAATACAATATTGAACATGGCAATGTAGAGAATGATGCCCAAGCTTCGGCGCATGCTTTTGACACGAATATTGTCGAAAGAACGATTCTCCGCATTTATGGCGTTAATTCTTTTATAGAAAATGATACCGAATCCGAAAAACCGTATTTTTCTATCCATTTCCAGATTTACGCAGGTGTTATCCCCGTTCATCCAGATATCGGCGTAAATGGGATAATGGGAAATCATTATGGCAAGAAAGGCAAGTAAGAAGAACAAGATTAAAATGTTCCACGGATTATAGAATAAGTCTACGATGATAGTGCCACCTTGAGGCATTATCGTTATCAACAGGTAAATGATAACTAGAAAAAGAATACTGAAAAGCGAAGTCCAAACAAAGCGTAAGAACGCCTTGAAATTGGGCAACAGGTGCGTTTTCAATAACCAATACAGTAAAAAGGACAGGCAAATCGAATAAGAGAGCATTTTGATTAAATATATGGTCTGGAGAAACGTGCCCCAATAGAACAGATAGCAGATGCCTTCGATACAATCGAACAGGAAAGCCAGGCAAGCAAAGATGATATAGAACGTTGATGCTGTAGTACTGATATACTCCTTACGATTTAACAGGCTTACCCCGTTATCATCTTTAACAACACTTCCAATAATGATAAGAAAGTAAAGGCCCCAAAAGAAATCGAGCAGAAAATAGAGCCGATACCACAGGACATTTTTTGATTGAATTACTGCTGAAACGTCTTTAAAATTATCGAATAGGGCATGTTGAGGGGAAGATATATAATCATTAATCCAAAAGAATCCGTTACAAACAAGAATTAGAAACGTGATAAGAATCCATATAGCGATAAGAGAATTTATCCCTTGGTTAAACCATCTGTTCAGCATAAGGTCGGTTTTAGGTTGCAGGAAAATATAACCGGGGGAAGTCTTATAAAGATACGGAAAAATCAGAACGGGGGTGTATTTATTTTCCGATCCATAGAGCAGGTCTCTCTTTCAACACTCATTTACTTTTCCAGACCATAGTGCCGACTGCGCCTGCGGGAAGTTCAATGGAAATCGTACTAGCACCGCTTCGAAGCTTGACCTTTTTGGTGGTTTTATTTCTGTTCTGGAGAATGACGACAATGTTCCCATCAGGGATTTGATAGGCCACATTAGGAATATTTCCCACAATATCGGAAGCTATGCGTACGGAACCCGGGGGTACAAATTTAGAAGCATGGGCAATACTATAGAAAGCTGGATTCCGAATCACGTTATCCCCGCTAATAGTGAGCGCACCGAGGCAACCCACACAACCACCCCTATCCGTATGGGGTTCCTGTTTTTCATCAGCGGCAAGGTTCCATTCCAATACGGTCTTCGCCCAATTCCGCGGGGCACCTATGATAAGGTTTTCAATATGCCAGGTAAAATCGCCAGCAAAATCACCCGGGGCGCCGATCCATTGCTCGGTAAAATAGATGTTTTTTTCCGGGTGAGCCTCATGCACTTCGCTCAGCGCTTCAATGCTGCCGCCATATAAATGGAAGGCGGAACCATCGATGTATTTTGCTGCTTCCGGGTCGTTCAGGATAGAAATCGGATAATCGGGACGGTCTGCATTATGATCATAAATAATAATCTTGGAATCGATCTTGCTCTTTTCAAAAGTCGGCCCCAGATGGTTTTTCACAAACTCCGCCTGTTGTTCCGGCAGCATTAAAAGACTGGGATTGTTCCCGGGATGCAGGGGCTCGTTTTGAACGGTCAGGGCATAGATGATAATACCGTGTTTCTTCATTTCCCGAATATATTTCACCAAGTAATCGGCATATACGCCATACCATTCAGGTTTTAGGCTTCCGCCCTTGGTATCATTATTGTCTTTCATCCACTTGGGTGGGGACCAGGGAGAGGCCATTAATTTGATGTCAGGAGAAATTTTCAGGATTTCCTTTAGGGTAGGGATGAGGTACAAGGTGTCATATCCCAAGGAAAACTGCTCTAATTTTTCATCCGTCGTACCATCGGCAATATCGTTATATGACCAGGCATCCTCGTCAAGATCTGAAGCCCCAACGCTCAAACGCAGAAAACTCACACCGATGCCTGTACTATCCCTTGCAAAAAGCTCATGCAGCAATGGCATTCTCGCAGTTTCCGACATATTCTGAAGGTGCATAGCGCTACCGCCGTTCAGGGTATAACCAAACCCGTCCATTTTTTGGTAAGATTTTTTCGGGTCGATGTTCAGTGTAACATCGGCAGATTCAACGGCATCAAAAGCGACTGCCTTTTTACTGAGTAAAAATTGTTTGTCCAGTGTGGTCAGATATAGGGTGGCAATGGGTTCTCTCGTTTCCTTTTTTTGGCTGCAGCCCAAAAGGCAGGCCGAGACCGCTAAGTAGATTAATGCGACGATAAGGTGGTCGATATTTTTCATTTGGCAGCGTGATCTATGGACGTTCTAAAGATAACAAGAGTTGAGGAACTATGTCTATATAGCACGAGAAGAGCACCCTCCTTGTTTGTAACTAGTCTAAATAAGCATATATTTGCCTTTTAAACCAAAACAAATGAACACTATCCTGAAATTCGGCTTTATCCTAGGCCTGACGACTTTATTTTTTGCATGTGGCGAATCCCCGAAATCTGAGGAAGCGGTCAATGTATACACCCATCGCCATTACACGGCCGATGATGAACTTTTTTCCGAATTTACCGAAGAGACCGGTATCAAGGTCAATATCGTAAACGCGAGTGCCGATGAACTGATCCAACGTTTGGAAACAGAAGGGGCGGATTCCAAGGCCGATATATTGATTACCGTTGACGCTGGCAGACTTTATCGTGCACAGTCAAAAGATTTATTGCAGCCTGTTCGTTCAGAGATTTTGGAAGCCAATATTGCTCCGGAATTTAGGGAAAAAGAGGGGTACTGGTACGGAATGACCTATCGGGCACGG
>RCMY010000824.1_pt1 | contig 53603 bp, 42 predicted proteins | sample 2041341 | NCBI WGS metagenome assembly RCMY01 (sample SAMN09708234, study PRJNA481090) | Marine sediment metagenome, whole genome shotgun sequencing project.
GAAAAACGAATAGCTCCCGACGATTGGATGGCCAACCAAACGCTAATACAACTCAACCTAAGGGAAGAAGGTATCACCGTACTTGGCATAGATCGTAAAGACAACGACTATTTCGGTTCACCCTCGGGAGAATTCGAAATCTTGCCCGATGACGTGGTGACCATTTACGGCAAGGCCGAGGGGATAACGAGTGTGTACAACCGTAAGAAAAACTACAAGGCGGAGCAGGAGCATAACGAACATGTGAAACAGGAAACATCGCGCCAGCTTGTTCAAGAACAAAGACAAGAAGAAGATGAACCAGCACAGTGACAAACCTCGTGGCCCTATTTTATTAGTTTAAATGAGGTAAAAAACTTTAAGATGGAACAAGGTCTATACGTATGGTTCGTAGTACCTTTGTCAAACGCTACGGATGTAACAAAAGATTTTCAGCTGAGCACTCACGTATAGGATGTCTCGAAGGGATTACCCGCCGTGCCAATTACCCTTTCTGACTACGAGTACTCGACCTATCGCGGTAGTTAAAAATCGATTTTAAATTCCTATATATAACCTAATACCCGGACCGCGCCTATCGCCTCCGGGTTCCTTTTTTATTCCCTGCATTTCAATTTGCGATGACAAAACAACTTTCAAATTCCGTACTTTATTTGATGAGTGTTTCAGCGGGACTGATCGTAGCGAACTTGTACTATAATCAGCCATTGCTGCATCAGATATCCGTCACTTTTGACGTTTCCGAATCCGCGGTGAGCAATGTCGCGCTTTACACACAATTGGGGTATGCCTTGGGCTTGCTTTTTATTATTCCTTTAGGCGATAAGATGTCTAACAAAAAGATTTTGAGATTCGATTTTTTGGTCATCATAGGGTCCCTTGTGGCCGCGGCAGGTTCCACCTCACTTCTATCGCTGACCATAAGCAGTTTTCTTATCGGATTTTCCTCTGCAATTCCGCAACTTTTCGTACCCATGGCGGCACAGCTTGCGGAAGAAAAAAACAGGGGTCGCGCCATCGGTATCGTTATGAGCGGCCTGCTCATAGGGATTTTAGGAAGTCGGGTCGTCAGCGGCATGGTCGGCGAACGTTTCGGCTGGCAGATGATGTACTACGCAGCGGCGGTTTTGATGGTACCCCTTTTTATAATGTTACAGCTCAAATTGCCAAAGCTTGTGCCGGAATACAAAGGAAGCTATACGAGCTTGCTCAAATCCATCGGATTTTATTTCAAAACAGAACCCTCCGTGCGCTTGGCGGCCTTTCGTGGCGGACTCGCATTTGCGGGTATCAGCGCATTTTGGACTACCCTTGTTTTTCTCATGGAAGACAATTTCGGCTACGGCAGCGACATAACCGGTGCTTTTGGACTTTTTGGTGTCGCCGGTGCCTTAGCTGCCGCCTTTGTAGGAAAAATGAGCGATAAAATGGATAAGGGTAAAATTATATTGTATTCGGCCCTACTTCTAATAGTTTCCTGGGTAGTTTTCCTATTTTCAGGAAATTCGATTATCGGGTTGATTATTGGGGTGGTTCTGGTGGATTTGGGATTACAGGCCTTGCACATCACCAACCAGAATATCATTTTCTCGAAAAATCCTGAGGCTCGTAATCGGGTAAATACCATCTATATGGTAGGATTTTTTGTCGGTGGAGCACTGGGAACTTATCTAGGGGCCTATGCTTGGGAACACTTTTAATGGATCGGGGTTTCGGTTTTGGGGATTTCCCTCTCGGTAATCATAGCCGTTGTCCATTTATTATTCAGGAAAAAAATAGTTTAAAACTAAAAGTATGCTAGACTTACTGATAAAAAGTGCAAGAATAGATGACGATGGCGGCCTGGTCGATGTCGCTGTCCGTGATGGAAAAATTATTTCCATCGAAAGCCCTTCCGAAGTCCATACGGTATCCAGTCAGGGCGATAGGGCGCATGTTATCTACGACGCTGCCGGACAATGGGTATGTTCAGGTTTTTACGAAAGCCATATCCATTTGGATAAAGCCTGTATACTCGACCGCTGCAACATAGAAAAAGGCACCCTCGATGAAGCGGTAGAACAGACCGGAAACGCCAAGAAGAACTTTACCGAGGATGATGTATTCGAACGAGCTTCACGCGTAGTCGAAATGGCCATCAAAAAAGGCACTATGGGTCTGCGCACCTTTGTGGAGACCGATCCAAAAACCGAATTACGCTCTTTTGAGGCCATCAAGAAAGTGCGGGATACCTATGCGTTCGCCATCGATATGGAAATTTGCGCTTTTGCCCAAGAGGGACTTACCCAAGAAAAGGAAACCTACCGATTATTACAGCAAGCCCTAAAAAAAGGAGCAAATTTAGTGGGCGGTTGTCCATATAAGGATGAAAATCCCGACCGTCACATCGAAATGATATTCGATTTAGCCCAGGAATTTGACGTCGACGTGGATTTTCATTTGGATTTCGATTTGGACCCAAATAATTCCAGTATCCCAAAAATCGCTGAGGAAACTCGTAAACGGAAGTACCAAGGCAGGGTTTCCATTGGCCACGTCACCAAGTTGGCGGCCATGTCACCGGAACAACGCAACAAAATGGCCGACCTGCTCAAAGAAGCAGATATCGCTTTAACTGTGTTGCCGGCAACGGACATTTTTCTGAACGGCAGAGACCACGAACCCTTGGTACCGCGCGGTATGGTCAACGCCAACGAACTCTCCGAAAAAGGCATTACCACTACCCTATCGAGCAACAATATTCTGAATGCGTTTACACCGTATGGAGATGCCTCGCTAGTACGAATGGCCAATATGTATGCCAATATCACGCAGCTATCCAAAGATTCCGCTATTTCAGAAGTGTACGATATGATTACGAAAAATGCAGCGCAACTATTATCCATACAAACGGAAATCAAAGTCGGTGCACCAGCAAATTTTGTAGTTATGGAAGCCGAAGGTCCCATTGAATCGATTCGTATTGTCGCACAGGCCTTGGCAGGATTTAAAAATGGAAAACAGACGTTTTCTAACGAAAAAGCCAATATTTTTTTTATAAAATACGATACCGATGAAAAATAAGAAGTTAACCGAAATCGACCTCATCCATTTAAAGCAATGCCTATGCCTTGCGGAAGAAGCTTTAAATGCTGGCGACCAACCCTTCGGTTCCATTTTGGTCAATGCGGAAAACAAGGTCATCGCCACCGCCCGTAACCGGGTCAACGCGCTGACGGCGCTCGCGCATCCGGAAATCGAGCTGGCGCATTGGGCTGCTGAAAATCTAACTGCAGAAGAACGCAAACAGACCACGATGTATACCAGCGGCGAACATTGTCCCATGTGCGCCGCCGCCCACGGCTGGGTCGGCCTTGGCACTATTGTATACCTGAGTTCGGCAAAACAGTTGGGCGAATGGCTTAAAAATGTGCCAATGCCCATCCAATTTTATCCCATTGAAGAAATCGTTCCCAATATTACGGTGAAAGGGCCCGCCCAAGGGGAAATGGTCGAGGCAATTAAAAAGTTACACCTAAAACGCCACAATCTGGATTAGGATGGTATCTGAACAATAAATCACCTTTCAACTGTTCTGCAATTTCCAAATCGGTAAAATCCTCTTTGCAAGTCCAAAGTTTACGACCTCTACGTCTCCTTCGAAAGCTTATAATAATTAAATATTTAGCCAAAGCTAATAATTTTTTATCAAGATATAAAACGTACATTTGTAAATATTTGAATACTATGTTTAGCCAATCCGAAGAAAATTATTTGAAAGCCATACTCCATTTACAACAAGAAACGGATGAGGGTGTATCGACAAGCAGCATTTCTGCACATTTGAATACCAAGGCGGCCTCGGTGACCGAAGCGGTAAAGAGACTGGCCGAGAAAAAGTTGGTGGATTATCAAAAGTATTACGGCGTGCAATTAACCGGAACTGGAAAGGAACATGCGTTGGCCGTGGTCAGAAAACATCGCTTATGGGAAACGTTTCTCGTAGAACGTCTAAATTTTAATTGGGACGAAGTTCATGAAGTAGCGGAACAGCTGGAGCATATTAAATCGATAAAGCTCGTCGAGGAACTCGATAAGTTCCTGGGCCGACCGGCCTATGACCCGCATGGTGACCCGATACCCGATGCCAAGGGCAATGTGCCCGAGATTCCGAAGAAAAAATTATCGCAATTGCAGAAAGGCGACCGCGGTACCTGCAAAGGCTTTAACGACGCCTCATCATCTTTTTTACAGTACTTGGCCAAACAACAAATCGGTTTGGGCACTGCGGTAGAGGTAGTCAACATTGAAAAATTCGACGAGAGCATGACCTTACGAATAGCGAATGAAAAAGTCCAGCTTTCCAAAACAGCTACGGATAATATATTTGTAGAGCAGTAGATCGATTTTTTTATTTTGGATGAAACCCTTGGTGCCTGTGTTATAGGTCCTCATAAAAACTCCAAACCAATTCATTAATGAAAATAAAAATACCAGTACTCCTACTTTGTCTTAGCCTTTTTATCGGATGTAAAAATGCGAAAAACGATACGGGCGGCAAACTGAATATCGTCACGACCACCACCATGATTACGGATTTGGTTAAAAATATCGGTCAGGATTCCGTTAGTGTCCAAGGATTAATGGGCAGTGGTGTAGATCCTCATCTTTACAAAGCGAGCGAGGGCGACGTTTCCAAATTAACAGGAGCCGATGTGGTCTTCTATAGTGGACTGCACCTCGAAGGTAAACTGGTGGATGTCTTCGAAAAAATGGGACGCAACAGCTATACGATAGCCCTTGCAGAAAGCTTGGACAAGAATGGCTTGATAGGTTCCGAATATTTCGCGTCGAACTACGATCCCCATATCTGGTTCAATATCGAATACTGGAAACAGATTACAACCTACCTCACCGAAGAACTGAGTAAACTCGATCCCGATAACGCATCCTTTTATGAGGCTAATAAAATGGAGTACCTGAAAAAACTTGATATACTCGAGAATGATGTCCGCCAAACCATCGCCACCCTTCCCGAGGAAAAACGAGTCTTGGTCACCGCCCACGATGCCTTTAATTATTTCGGAAAAGAATACGGTTTCGAGGTTGTCGGATTACAGGGCCTGTCCACCGCCACGGAAGCCGGGGTGCAGGACGTGCAAAAACTTGGACAGTTGATCATTGACAAACAGGTGAAGTCCATATTCGTAGAAACCAGTGTACCCAAAAGAACCATTGAGGCATTGCAACAGGCCGTCAAATCGAAAGGCTACGATGTGCAGATCGGCGGCACACTTTTTTCCGATGCATTGGGTAATGCAGGCACCGATGAAGGAACCTACATTGGCATGTTTCGCTATAATGTGAATACGATTGTCGGGGCGTTGAAATAAGTTAGCAGTCGCAGTTGCAGTTGCAGCCGAAGTCGCAGTCGCAGTCGCAGTCGCAGTCGCAGTCGCAGTCGCAGTCGCAGTCGCAGTCGCAGTCGCAGTCGCAGTCGCACAGTCGCAGTTGCAGTTGCAGTAAAATAAACGTTTTGAAATTGGGACGGACAATCAATACTTAAAAATCAACGATGAATAATTCTATCCCCGCAATCCAAATCGACGACCTTACGGTGGCCTACGACTATAAACCCGTACTTTGGGATATCGATCTGGTCATTCCCGAAGGGGTTCTTATGGCAATCGTAGGACCTAACGGTGCTGGTAAATCCACTTTAATAAAAGCGATCTTAGGCATTATCAAACCCATTGCCGGCAGCGTACAAGTATTTGGCCAACCCTACAAAAAGCAAGTTGACAAAGTGGCCTACGTACCCCAAAAAGGAAGTGTGGACTGGGATTTTCCCACCGTTGCGCTCGATGTGGTCATGATGGGTACCTATGGAGGTCTAGGATGGATTAAGCGGCCAGGCCAAAAAGAGAAAAAACGAGCCTTGGAAGCCTTGGAAAAAGTCGGCATGCTCGAATTTAAAAATCGCCAAATCAGCCAGTTGAGTGGCGGGCAACAACAGCGTATTTTTCTAGCACGCGCCTTGGTACAAAACGCCTCCATTTATTTGATGGATGAGCCCTTTCAAGGGGTCGACGCCACCACCGAAAAAGCCATCATCAACATTTTAAAAGAACTCCGTAAACAGGGGAAAACCTTGATTGTAGTCCACCACGATCTGCAAACCGTGCCCGAATATTTTGATTGGGTCACCTTTCTCAATGTAAAGGGAATCGCATCAGGTCCTGTCAAAGATATTTTTAACGATGATAACTTGACGAAAACCTATGGCATAAACTATAAGGTAGCTGTGAATCAGTAATCCATGGAAATAAGCGACTTCATTACGGACTATACGCTACGCACGATAACGCTGGGCACCGCTATCTTGGGCGCGATCTGTGGTATGTTAGGCAGTTTTGCGGTATTGCGTAAACAAAGTCTATTGGGCGATGCCATTTCGCATGCGGCCTTACCGGGTATCGCACTCACCTTTATTATCACTGGAGTTAAAGACACCAACCTCTTATTGATAGGCGCCTTGATAAGCGGTTTGGTAGGCACCTTCTGGATCAGGGGTATCGTAAAACGGACACGCTTAAAAAACGACACCGCTTTGGGTTTAATCCTTTCCCTATTTTTTGGATTTGGGATGTTACTACTAACATTCATCCAAAAAATGCCCAACGCCAATCAGGCAGGATTGGACAAATACCTTTTCGGACAGGCCGCAACTTTGGTGGAATCGGATGTTTGGGTCATGGCCATTGTCACAGGAATCAGTCTTATCGTACTACTTCTTTTTTGGAAGGAACTGAAACTCCTGCTATTCGACGCCGATTATACGAAGACGCTGGGATTTAATGTTCGTTTTCTTGATATCTTGATTACCAGTTTTATCGTGCTCGCCATTGTGCTGGGGCTACAGACCGTTGGCGTAGTGCTGATGAGCGCCATGTTACTAGCGCCGGCCGCTGCAGCGCGCCAGTGGACAAATAACTTGGGAAAAATGATTATACTGGCATCGATATTCGGCGCCTTTTCCGGTGTATTCGGAACGGCCATTAGTGCCAGTCAGAACAACCTATCCACCGGACCCGTGATTGTATTGGTAGCCGCGTTTTTTGTAATTATATCCTTTATTTTTTCCCCGGGCCGCGGACTACTGTTCAGGGAAATCCGTTTTCGAAGAAATCGTAGGGAGCTTCACAAAAAAAAGACGTTGTCCTTTATGTATCAAATTGTAAAGGAACACGAAGATATCTCCCGCCCACATGCCATCCGAATCCTGAACAATTTCCAAGGTTTTACACGAAAAACCCTGAACCGACTTGAAGAGGAAAATTTTATAGATATCACCGGGAACCAATGGGCGATGACCCAAAAAGGCTATGACGAGGCAGCATCTATATACAACCAATTAGGCACCAAACATGACTAACGCACAACTCGAAATACAACTCATAGCAACTTTGGTCGCCGTCGCCTGCGCGATCCCAGGAACATTCTTGGTGCTCCGAAAAATGGCCATGATCAGCGATGCCATAAGCCATGCCATCCTACCAGGTATCGTATTAGGTTTTTTCATCACCCAAGACCTCAACTCCCCTCTACTAATTCTGCTGGCCGCCCTTACCGGAGTTATTACGGTCATGCTCGTAGAGTTCATCCAAAAAACCGGACTCGTAAAGGAAGACACCGCCATCGGATTGGTATTCCCGGCACTGTTCAGTATCGGCGTCATCTTGATCGCCAAAAATGCCAACGATGTACATTTGGATATCGATGCCGTACTCTTGGGCGAACTCGCCTTTGCCCCTTTTGATAGGCTCGTGGTAAGCGGTTCGGATATTGGCCCCAAATCCCTCTGGGTCATCGGCTCCATTTTGCTGATTACCTTGTCGCTACTTATACTATTTTTTAAAGAACTCAAACTAAGCACCTTCGACAAAGGACTCGCAGCCACTTTAGGGTTTTCTCCACTGATCATCCATTACGGCCTCATGACAGTCTCATCGATTACCGTAGTAGGCGCCTTTGATGCGGTAGGGGCCGTATTGGTCGTCGCCCTTATTATCGCTCCGGCCGCAACCGCCTACCTGCTCACCGACGACCTGAAACGAATGCTATTGTTGAGCTGTTTCTTCGGCATTTTCGCCGCCATCGGTGGATATTGGTTGGCTAATATTCTAGATGCCTCCATCGCAGGATCTATGACCACAGTCTTAGGGTTCGTTTTTCTCTTGGTTTATCTGTTTGCTCCCAAACAAGGCGTCTTTTCCGTATTTTTTAGGGAAAAACAACAGCGCAGAGAAGTTTCGTTACTTGTATTCTTGTTGCACCTGCAAAATCACCAAGAGGAAGCCGAACGGCACGTCAACCATCTACGCGAACATATTAACTGGCAAAAAGTAGAGGCGAAAACGGTGCTAGACCTTGCTAAAAAGAACAACCTGATCCAAATTTCCGATAACATCGTTTCGCTTACCGATAAGGGGCAAGAGTTTACGGATGAGGCATTGCGCTATATCACTACGAATAAGGAGACTGCGATCGAGGAGTTGAAGGAGCGGTATTTTTTGTTTCGTGGGTAATAAAATTTATCACGACCCAACCAGCTGTTCCTAATGACTGTGTTCCGCATCGCCTTTTTTCATTTCTGCCATAAGGTAGTAGGCGTTATTCTGGGCGTATCGGGTGCTAGGGTCGTTCGCTGTAAGAAAAGTAACGGCGACCCATTGGCCATCATGTATACTTTTTATGATTTCGACCGGTGTAAAACTCCACGCATCACCCTCTTCTTTTGCCGAAAAGACAAATGACTTATTGCCATTAGTGGCGATGGCGCTTTCGGGAATTGCGCTGGTCATGGTGTTGTCCGTTTGAATGCGGCCCTGAATGTACATCCCCGGAATCAGATTGCCTTCTTTGTTCTCGATTTCAGCGTGTACATGCAAGGCTTTCATATCTTGCTCGAAAGTTTTTCCTACGGAATAGATTTCGGCGGTAAGCTCCTCCCCGGGAATGGACTGCACATTAAAAGTCACCTTTTGGCCCTGTTTGACCTTGTATACGTCTTTTTCGAATACCATCAAATCGGCATGTACGTGATGTGTATCCACCACCTGCATGAGGTTGGTCTGCGGCTCGACATATTGTCCGGTATTGATTTCGACCTTTTGCACATGACCCTCGATCGGACTTCGCAAAGCAATTCTTTGGTAGATGGTTCCACCCTTCACGCCCGATGCACTTATGTTCAATTGTTGCAATTGCGCCTCTAACCCCTTGGCCATACTTAGGGATGCCTGATACTCCGCCTCGGCCTTCTGAAAATTCGTACCGCTGCCAACACCGCCGTCGTATAAAGTCTTTTGACGGTCAAATTCCTTTTTGAGAAACTGGCTATTGCTGTAGGCATTGAGATAATCCGTTTGTTTTTGGATGATATTCGGGTGTGATAAATAGGCGACCGTTTGCCCCTTATTCACCTTATCCCCCTCGATAACTTCGATGGCCACGACGTTAGCCCCAACGACGGTGGTAATGGTCGCTTCGTTTTGTGGTGGGACTTCCAACTGACCGTTGGCTTCGACATATCCACCCATTTTGCGCAGCTGCAAGGTGTCGATTTTCATTTGCAAAGCCCCGAATTGTTCCGCGGTAAGCATCACTTCTTCATTAGAACCAGTATTGCCCCCATTGGGATGCTCATCGTCTCCCCCATTGGGATGCTCATCGTTTTCCGAGCTGGGATGTTCATTCTGATTTTCATCTGATTTAGATTTAGAATCACTGCAGGCCATTAGATTGAACAGCGTCAGCGATACTCCGATAATTATATATTTGGATATGATTTTCATGGCAATAATTTTTATGATTGAATATGTTTTAATCCCTATCGTCTTGGGAAGCTGGAAAATTGTTAAAATATTGAAGCTCGAAAACGGATGCTAAATAATTGTCAAGTGCCTCCAAGGCATCTATTTCGGTCTGTATGGCATCTCGGATAATCTGTGTGAATGCGGAATAATCTACCGCGCCTTCGGTATAGGCGAGTAATGCGCCCTTTCGCTGTTCTTCCGCTAGCGGAAGGGCTTTTTGCTCGTAGAACTGCCAAGAGGATTTCCATTTTTTATAGGTTTGGATTGCCTGTTGATATTCCGATTGCAACTGACGCTGGGTGAAGTCCGCATTTGACTTTGCGATTTCCCTGTTGATTTTTGCAGCTTTAGCGCGGCTACGATCGGTTCCCGAAAGCAAGGGCAGTGTAATTCCCGCCTGATAACTGTAAAATCCGTCCACGTCCCCCACTCTTTGTAGTCCGCCCCGCAGGTTGAAATCGGGAAGCAATTCGGCACGGGCCGCCCTAAAATCCGCATCGGCCTCGGTAATGCGATTACGCGAAAGTTGGAACTCGGGGTGATTCTCTATATCGATTTCCATTCCTAAAATGGACAGCGCATTTTCGTCAAAGGAATTCGGCACGGAATAATACCTATCCGAAGCTGCCGATTCGGTAGGCACAACCAACCAAAGATTTAATTTTCGTAGGGCTATGGCGTAATCGTTTTCAGCCAGTTGCAGTTGGTTTTTGATCTGTAAGGCCTGATTTAAAGCCGATGAGTGTTCCAATTGGGAAATCGCCTCCACCTCAAAATTCAGTTGTACGGCCTTTTCAAATCGGGTATAGATGGAATCCAGTTCGTGATACAGCTCAAATTTCTGCCGGTGCCGATAGGCCTGTGACCACGCCTTTTTCACTTCACGCTCTACCTGCAATACAGAAAGATCAAGGGCTGTTTCCGCCAAAGCGATACGCTGTTCTTGCAAACGCTTTTTTGCGCCGATAGCAAGAAGGTTGATATTCTCCTGTCCCACACCTATCAAGGTATACACCCCTCTATCTCCGGAAATTTCCTCGCCCCCCGTAAAAACCTGGGTGTTACCTAGGTCGTATGCCGTTGCTTTCAGCGCATTTTGGCGTTGTACTTCCAGTTGCTTGGCCATTAGAAGAGGATAGTTTTCCTTGGATATTTTAACCGCTTTATCCAGCGAAATAACCGGTAAGGTATCCTTCTGTTGGATTTCTTGGGCACTTACCAAGGGAGAACATACCAAAAACCCGAGCACGGCCGCAGCCGTCACGAATTTCGGATTGACCTTCGCCTTGCGTTCCGAACGCTTCTCTACCCATTGATAAAAAATAGGAAGGATAAAGAGGGTCAGAAGCGTTGAAGTAATGAGGCCGCCTATGACAACGGTTGCCAACGGCCGCTGCACCTCAGCGCCAGCGGATGCCGAAATGGCCATCGGTAAAAACCCTAGAATGTCGGTAAGGGCGGTCAACATAATAGGACGTATCCTGCGTTTGGTGCCCTGAACGATTCGATCTCTTAGGTTGGTTACGCCTTCTTCCTTCAATTCGTTCAATCCGCTGACCATGACCAATCCGTTGAGCACCGCTACCCCGAAAAGCACGATAAACCCAACGCCTGCGGAAATGCTAAAAGGCATATCCCGCAGCCATAGCGCAAACACCCCGCCGATGGTCGCCATGGGAATGGCCAGATAAATCATCACGGTCTGTGGAATCGACTTAAGCGCGAAATAAATCAGTATAAATATCAGGAACAAGGCGATGGGCACGACCGTTTGCAGTCGATTGCTAGCACGTTCCAGGTTTTCGAACGCCCCTCCGTAACGAATGTAATACCCGGGAGGAAGGTCAAATTGGGATTCCAATTTTGCCTGTATTTCCTCGACAACGGATTTCACATCACGGTCTCGGATGTTGATACCGACATAGGTTCGCCGATTGGTGTTATCACGGCTGATCTGCATCGGGCCGGGTTCGTAATCGACGTTTGCGACTTCCCGTAACGGAACCTGGGAGCCGTTCGGTAGATCGATAAAAAGATTTTGGATGTCCGCTATACCCGTCCGGCTTTTCGCTTGCAACCTGACCACCAAGTCAAATCTTTTCTCGCCTTCGAAAATCACCCCGGCTTTTCCACCTGCGAATGCAGCTTTTATCAAACCATTAATTTGATTGATTTCCAAACCGTATTGGGCCAGTTTGTTGCGATTATAATCCACCGTAATTTGGGGCAGGCCATCGGTGGCCTCGACCTTCATATCACCCACTCCGGGTACCGTCGCTATGATTTTTCCCATTTCTTCAGCCTTGGCGGCCAGCACGTCAAGATCTTCACCGAACAATTTAATAGCAACATCTTCCCGTACACCGGTCAGCAGTTCATTGAACCGCATTTCGATGGGCTGGGTAAATTCAAAGTTGACTCCTGGTAGAATGCCTATCGCTTCCTTTATCTTTTGTATCAATTCTGGCTTGGTTTCGGCGGACGTCCATTCATCGTTTGGCTTTAGAATAATGAAGATATCGGCCATATCCATCGGCATAGGATCCGTAGGTACATCCGCCACCCCGATACGACTGATTACGGTAATTGCTTCCGGAAAATTGGCCCTGATGATCTGTTCGATCTTTGTGGTGGTCTCGACCGTTTCGGTCAAAGAACTACCGGGCTTTAAAAGCGCGTGAAAAGCAATATCCCCCTCATCCAATTGTGGAATAAACTCACCTCCCATTCGGCTGAATGCAAAAATAGCAACGGCAAAAAGGGCTAGGGCAATACCGATTATCCCCTTTCGATTGGATAGCGATTTGATCAATAGCGGCTCGTATTTTGCTTCTGCCCAATACACAAAACGGTCGCCGTAACTTCGTTTCACTTCGACTTCCTTCGGCGACCGGGTTTCGACTTCTCTCCCTGACATGGCTTCGACTTCTCCCCCTGACATGGGTTGGACATCTCCAGCAGCCCGGCCCTTTACTTTTCCCGCTGACTGGGTCTTGGCAGTGTTCCTTTTCTGAAGCGTTGCCTTTTTGGTGGGCAGTTTCAAGAACAATGCGGATACCATGGGCACATAGGTAAGACACAACAACATCGCACCGACCATGGCAAAAATAAAGGTCAGGGCCATCGGTCGGAACATCTTGCCCTCGACGCCTTCAAGCGCTAAAATGGGCAAAAAGACAATTAAAATGATCAGCTGGCCGAAGAAAGCGGCATTCATCATTTTTTTGGAGGCCTTCGCCGCAATTTTATCCTTTGTGCCCTGAATATCGAGAGACCCGTTATTCGCAGTTTGGACTTTCTTAGTGTAGCCCATCATCATAAATACCATTGATTCTACAATGATGACCGCACCATCAACGATGATACCGAAATCGATGGCCCCCAAGCTCATGAGATTGGCCCACACATCGAAAACGTTCATCAAAATAAAGGCGAACAATAATGATAAGGGAATCGTGGAGGCCACAATCAGACCGCCGCGCCAGTTCCCCAAGAGCAGTACCAAGACAAAAATGACGATCAGGCCTCCTTCCAAAAGGTTTCCCGTGACCGTGCCCGTAGTTTCCGCAATCAGTTCGCTACGATCTAGGAATGGCTTGATGCGAACCCCATCCGGAAGGGATTGCTGGATCTGCTCCATCCTTTTTTTAACGTTCTCGATAACCTCGTTGGAATTGGCTCCTTTCAGCATTAAGATCATCCCCCCAACAGCTTCGCCCTTTCCATCCTTGGTCAGTGCGCCATAGCGGACGGCACTGCCAATGCTCACACTGCCGACATCCTTTACCTTAAAAGGAATTCCATTTCTTGTTTTGACCACTATGTTTTCGATATCCGACACGCTTCTGGCCAAGCCCTCACCACGTATAAAATTCGCCTGGTGGTTACGCTCTATATAGGCTCCGCCGGTGTTTTGGTTGTTATTTTCCAAGGCGGAAAACACATCTGATATCGTGATGCCGATAGCGTGAAGTTCCTGTGGATCTACGCTCACTTCATACTGCTTTTTATGTCCCCCAAAGGCGTTTACTTCCACGACTCCAGGAACCATGGCCATCTGCCGACGCACGATCCAATCTTGCATGGTGCGCAGTTCGGTTATGTTGTATTCGCTCTTTTTATCGTCATCGACTTCGAGGGTATATTGGTAGATTTCGCTCAAGCCCGTCGAAATGGGTCCCATGGACGGTACGCCAAAACCTTCGGGAATCTCTTGTCGCACCTCCACAAGCTTATTGGCGACCAGCTGTCTGGGGCGATAGGTGCCCACCGCATCATCAAAAACGATGGTGACCACGGAAAGTCCGAATCGGGAAACAGAACGGATCTCCTTGACATCGGGCAGGTTGCTCATAGCCACTTCCACGGGGTAGGTAACAAATTGCTCGATATCTTCCGTACCCAGATTCGGCGATTGCGTGATAATCTGCACCTGATTGTTGGTAATATCGGGCACCGCATCGATGGGGACTTGCGTCATACTCCAAATGCCTCCACCGATAATCGAAAGCGTGAGCAACCCGATAATAAACTTATTATGGATGGAAAAATCAATGATTCTATTGATCATGGAAAAAAATTAATTCAGTTGAAAAAGTCTACACGTCTTTCTACCTATATATATAGATAGAAGCGACAGATATGCTGTATAAAAAAGAGATGCGTAAACACTTTTGACGTTTCCAAAAAAAGGAATACATCACAACAGGATAGAGCTATCCTACTAAAACTGAATTATATCCGGGGAGGTTGAAAAAGGGAAAGGGAAAAGTCTTTGCCCAAGCTATCGAAGTGAGCGAAGGACATTTGGGGAACGGGAGGTTGAAAGGGTTCGAAGGGGACCAAGCCAAAGTCAATGGTATGGGAATGGCAGCAATGGCATCCACAGAAAGTGGAGCACAAGTCAGATTCGCATTGGCCGTGATCATGCTCATCGCCCTGCTGTTGCACCAATGCGGCCTGTGTGGTATCTTCAGCCACCGGCCCGTCTTGACAGGGCATAAGATTGAGTACAAGAAAATACACAGAAAAGATGACCACCAAAAGCTTCATGGTGTAAAATTACTACCATTTGCGATTGATTGCAAGTGTATTTATAAGTTTATGGATGAAAGGCAGGTATTGTGCAGAAGCACGAATCCTATACTGGTGATATGGCTTGGCCGAATACAAATACTAACTAGCCCTTATTTTTTTTGGCCATCTTGTTCGGATAAAAAATAATCACCTGTACAATAATCCCGATTACAATAAGAAAAATAATTTCAAGGTTGGAAAGTAGGTTGGTAGTGTCCAATGATTTTTTGGCCGTTTCAGTAAGCTGTCGACTTTCCGTCAATTGTGTCTGCGCCAAATCATCCATATCGGCCATAATTTTCTTTATGGCAGATTCCATTTTTGAACGAAGGTTTTCTGTAATACCGACCCCGTTGCTTTTGATGGACCGCTCTAAAGTCTTTAAGTTCTCAAAATCATCTTGCAGCACCTTAAAATAAAATGATTCTTTGGTGGTAAGTTTTGTCTTCTCAAAATCGGCCAGTAATTCTTCAATTTGTCGATTTTCATTGGTGCCGTCAGGTAAAGAATCGTGAAGACCGATAAAAAAACGTTTGTCTTGAAATATGTTGTTCAGCCTATAGATATAATCCTGTGCCACTACCCTATCCTCATAAACGGAATTCACCGTATTCTGCACTGTCGTAAAATGTCTTTTATCCAATCGATTAGTTGCCAGTACTAATAAAAAGACAACCGCCATGGCAAGACCAGCCTGCAATTTGTAGGATAAGCTAAGAGTATTGGCCATAGTTTAGTCAATTCTTTAAATTTGAGTATGCCGGTCCCATGTGCGATTGAAAAATGAATCAACGCAATTCACCAGATTCGAGTGCCGCTTTCACATCGGCCGCAACGTAAACGTGGCTTCCAAAAAACCGTTTACCGTCGACACGTTTGACATGAACCTTGGTCGAACCATTTTTGAGCTCTTTCACCGAGGTCACCACAACCTTAAGGTTTTCCATTCCTTTATAATTCGCTACACCACCGCGTTTGTTAATGAAATTGGCCCTAGGAAAATGAATATGTTGAAATTGACGCCCAGAAGCCACTCCAATCTCAAAAACACCTCCTACCACAGGCCTTACTACTTGTAATTCGGCTACTTGAACGGGGCTCTTTGCATAGGTAACAATCGCCAATAATCCGAAACATAATAAAAATAAGCTCTTTTTCATAATCAAAATTCATGTAGCACTACTTGTAAAAAATAGCCTTAGAAATAAAAATACTCCTAGGAAAATGAGGTAATTAAGGCCATTTCAAAAATAACCATCTCTATTAAAAAGAATATAGAAGCAGTTGTTAATTGAATGTTAAACTATTATATAACGATAGTGTTACTATTATATTTGCACTTTAATTATCCGAATATAATGGAAAGACTCCTTTCATCACTCAAAATAGTTGTTAACGATAAATTATATATTAAAGATCCCGAATCTTCAGATTTAGGCAAACGCATTGTGGAGAACAGTATTGTAATGATTCACAAAATGGGCTTCGAAAACTTTACGTTCAGGAAACTTGGTACTGAAATAAAATCGAACGAAAGTTCAGTATATCGCTACTTTGAAAGCAAGCAAAAACTACTACTATATTTAACATCTTGGTATTGGGGATGGCTTGAATACCGCTTGGTCCTCGCCACAACCGGCATTCCCGATCCGGAACAAAAATTGGCCAAGGCGATAGAAATAGCCACGCAGACCACCGTCAAGGATTCAATATTCGTTCATATCGATGAAGAATTGTTAAACAAGATTGTGATCAACGAGTTTTCCAAATCGTATCTCACCAAAGAAGTCGACTCCAAGAATAAGGAAGGCTATTTTGGCATTTATAAAAGATTGGTGACGCGCCTAAAAGAAATGATTCTAGTCGTCAATGCGGATTATGTTTATCCTTCAAGTTTAGCCAGCACCATTCTAGAAGGTTCGTTACACCAACATTTCTTAAAAGACCATTTTCCATCCCTGACCGACTGTCACAAAGACGAACAACCGACCCATTATTTTATCGACTTGGTCTTTCACCGGTTAAAGCAAACGACTAAATGAATAAATCTGTTCTGACCGCGTGGCAAAGGCTAATCGCTTTGCTCAAACTCGACAGACGCGACGTATTACAGACCTTCTATTATGCCATATATGCAGGTTTGGTAAACCTTTCCCTGCCCTTGGGCATTCAGGCGATCATTAATTTGATCCAAGGCGCAGAGATCAGCACCTCTTGGATCATTCTCGTGGTTTTGGTTACCGGTGGTGTTGCTTTCGCCGGTGTTTTACAATTGATGCAGATACGGATCATAGAAAATTTACAGCAAAAGATATTCACCAGGGCATCATTCGAATTCACCTATAGATTTCCAAAAATGAAAATGAGCGAACTTCGGGATTATTATCCTCCGGAGCTGGCTAATCGATTCTTTGACACCTTGACCGTTCAGAAGGGTATTTCAAAATTATTGCTGGACTTCCCCGCCGCGATACTCCAAATTATTTTCGGACTGCTTTTATTGTCCTTCTACCATCCGTTCTTCATTATTTACGGCGTTTTGTTGTTGCTTCTCATATTTGCGGTATTCAAATTTACGGTGCAAAAGGGAATGAGCACCAGTCTCGACGAATCAAAACGCAAGTATAGGGTCGCCCACTGGGTGCAGGAGGTGGCACGGTCAATGGTCAGTTTTAAACTTTCGGGCAAGACCAGTTTGGCGGTCGACAAGAACGATATATTGGTCACGGATTATCTCAAGGCCCGCGAAAGCCATTTTAGGATATTGGTCATACAGTTCATTCAAATGGTGGGCTTTAAGGTGTTGGTGACCTTGGGGCTACTGTTGATCGGCGGATTGTTGGTACTGAACCAAGAAATGAATATCGGACAGTTCGTCGCGGCCGAAATCATCATCCTTTTGGTAATTACATCCGTAGAAAAACTTATACGTGGTCTGGATACTGTCTACGACCTCTTGACCTCGCTCGAAAAATTGGGACAGGTTGCGGACAAGGACCTGGAAAACCAAGGAGGCGAAACACCTTTCACAAACGATATGGAGCTTACGATAGAACTTGAAAATGTGGTTTTCGGTTTTCGGAAACAAAAGGCTATCCTGCAGGATATATCCTTAAAAATACCCCCACGGAGCCATACCTTAATTTTAGGGGCCAGTGGTTCGGGCAAGTCCATGCTCATGCGCTTAGTCGCCGGTCTTATAGAACCTACCAAGGGCAACATTTATATCAACGATATTTCTTTGGATGGTATCAATGCAAATCATTACCGGTCATTTTTAGGCCAATCACTTACCGAAGAAACTCCCTTTGAGGGCACCATCATGGAAAATATCACGTTCGGGGATACCAATATATCCCAAAAAGACCTGTATTGGGCACTGGAAAAGACAGGTCTGCTAAAGTTCGTTAAGGAGCAGAAAATGGGGATACACACCATGTTATATCCCGAAGGGCAACAAATACCGCATACGGTGTCCAAAAAAATAATACTGGCCCGCAGCATTATCCGAAAACCGAAGCTATTGATTCTTAAAGATCCATTACATCGATTTGACGAGATTGAAGCGCTGCAGATTATTAAATTTTTGACTGATCCAAATAATCCTTGGTCGCTGCTGGTTGTCAGCCATGATCAGAAGTGGTTGCGCCATTGTGAGCGTATCGTGACCATAGACGGCGGTAAAATCGTTTCCGAAAACTAAGCTATGCTGAACATCTCTAAAAATCCCGTGAACAAAACCGTGCACCTTAAAGGTTTTAAGTCAACGGAGATTGTATTTCATCAACGGCACTACAAACATTTTAATCGCTTTTTGTTAGGCTCGGCCATTTTTGGATTTATATTGTTGTTTCTACCTTGGACCCAGAATATCAGGGGAAGGGGATATGTCACGACCCTATCGCCCGATCAACGACCCCAGACCATTCAATCGCCCATTCCGGGTAGAATAGAAAAGTGGTTCGTTCGGGAGGGGGATGCCGTACAAAAGGGAGATACCATTCTATTCATTTCAGAAATCAAGGGCGAATATTTCGATCCGCAACTGGTCGAACGCACAGGTCAACAAATAAAGAATAAAGAATCATCAGTCGTCTCCTATGAAGCCAAGGTTAATGCTTTGACTCAGCAAATCGGTGCCGTGCAGAACGAACAGGTTTTGAAAACGGAGCAGGCCAAGAACAAACTTTTACAATCCAAATTAAAAGTTCAGAGCGACAGTATCGATCTCGAGGCGGCAAAAACTAATCTCAAAATTGCCGAGAGACAGTATGAACGTACGGAGCAACTGCAACAAGAAGGACTAAAGGCCATGACCGATGTAGAGGAAAAGCGCCTAAAGCTACAGGAAACCCAGGCTAAGCTTATTTCCCAGGAAAACAAGTTACTGGCGGCACGTAACGAAATACTCAACGCCCAAGTAGAAATTCAACGTATTCGGGCAGAATATACCGACAAGGTCTCAAAAGCCCGGAGCGATATGTACACGGCACAATCCAACCAATTCGATTCGGAAGCACAGGTAACGAAATTGGAGAATGCCTATACCAACTACGAGATGCGAAAGGCGATGTACCATATCAGGGCACCGCAAAAAGGATATATTAACAAGGTCATTCAGGACGGGATCGGTGAGACCTTTAAAGAAGGGGATCCATTGGTCGGGATCATGCCCGCCGATATAGATATGGCCGTGGAAACCTTTGTCGAGCCCATAGATCTGCCCTTGGTGCATGCGGGAGAAAAAATACGCATACAGTTTGACGGTTGGCCCGCTATTGTTTTTAGTGGATGGCCCAACGTATCGTACGGCACTTATGGCGGAGTAGTAGTAGCCATCGAAAATTTTATAAGCGAGAACGGAAAATATAGGGTGCTATTGGCTCCAGACCCCGAAGATTACCCATGGCCGAAAGATATAAGGGTCGGTTCGGGAGCCAATACGATTGCCCTATTGGAAGATGTGCCCATCTGGTACGAGCTTTGGCGACAACTCAACGGTTTCCCCCCTAATTATTATCAACCGCAATACTCGGCCTCAAAAGATAAAAAATAATGGGACGACTCTTACTAACCTACATTTTCCTATTCAGTTTCGGAGCATTTGCACAGGGCCCCGATACGTCGGTTTTGAAATTCAGCGAATTTATAGGCTATGTGAAGCAGTATCACCCCATAGCCAAACAGGCAGTACTGAGCATAGACGCGGCCCAAGCCGACCTCATGCGCTCCCGAGGCGGATTCGATCCTAAAATAGAAGTCGATTATGGACGAAAGGCGTTCAAGGGCACGGAATATTACGACCGGCTCAATGCGACCTTTAAAGTACCCGTTTGGTACGGCGTCGAGCTAAAAGGGAATTTTGAGCAGAACGAGGGGGAATTTTTAAACCGTGACGAAACGCTGCCCACCGACGGCCTATACAGCGCCGGGGTGTCGGTATCCTTGGGAGAAGGCCTTTGGATAAACCAACGGATGGCCACCTTAAAACAGGCAAAAATATTCAAAGATCAGACCTTGGCCGAACGCGACATCAGGGTGAACGAAGTGTTGTTCGATGCTTCTTTGACCTATTTTGAGTGGCTAAAAGCCTATCTTGACTTACGTGTTTTTAGCGATTTTCTAGGTAACGCACAAATACGTTTCGAGGGAGTCAAAACTAGCGCCGATGCGGGCGAAGTAGCAGCTATCGACACCGTGGAGGCAAAAATCGCCGTGCAAGATCGTATGCTGCAGCTTCAACAGGCCAAGCTAGATTTAATGCGGACAGGCCTTGAAATGTCCAATTTTCTTTGGATGGGCGACAACATACCCATGGAACTGCAACCGAGCACCGTACCCGATACGGCATTGATGACCGAGATAGACATCACCTTGAATATCGAGGGAGATGCCTTGAATACCTTTACCATCGATAACCATCCGAAACTGAAGTCGCTCCGTTTTAAAATCGATGGCCTTGATGTGGATAAACAATTAAAAGTCAATAAGCTGCTGCCCAAAATCGATGTAGAGTATAATTTCTTGACCGAAACCCCAGAATATATCAACTCCTTCGAAACCCAAGCCTACAAGGGCAAAATAACCTTTAGTATGCCCTTGTTTTTAAGAAAGGAACGCGGTGATCTCAAATTGGCTAAAATCAAGATTAAAGATGCGGAGTTCGAATTCGATAATGCCGAAATACAGCTAAAAAATAGAATCGAACAGCTTTTCAACGAACTGGAAGGCCTAAAGACCCAAACCACCCTTATCGAAGAGATTGTCGGCAATTACGACATCCTTCTGGCAGCGGAAGAACGAAAATTCGGCGTTGGGGAGAGTTCCCTGTTTTTAGTCAATTCCCGGGAAATCAAACTTATAGATGCCCAATTGAAAAGGAATATGGTGCAAAACAAATATGTCTCATCTAAAGCAAAACTATTTAAAAGTTTGGCCATCAATCCGGTGCAATAGGTTTTTCCATAACCTGCCAGATTCAACATACCCTATGGAATCCACTATGATGGATGGCGACCAAATCAAACATTAAATATAAAGGGAGGAGCAGATACTGATTTTCCGCAAGCTTTGAACAAACTGGTGTCTCCGCTATCTTCTTTTTCGTAGTTTTAGCGGATTAATTTAATATGAGAACTTTAAAAATGAAAAGCATGCAAAAGACTGCAATTAAAAACTGGATCAAAAAAACCGCTATAGTCCTTTTTGCCATGGTGAGTTTCACCACCTACGCCCAAGAGAAATTCGGAGGGCTGGCCCTATACACCGTCAGGGATGACATGGGCAAGGACGCTAAAGCGACCCTGCAGGCCGTATCCGACGCGGGCTACAAAAATATTGAAGCGGCAGGATATGAAGATGGAAAGTTCTACAACATGTCCCCCAAAAAATTTAAATCCCTATTAAAGACATTGGATCTTACCCCCATCAGCACCCACCAAGGGAGCGTAACCCTAGAGAATGCCGACGCCATGATGGCCGATGTAAAGGCCGCCGGCTTTGAATATTTCGTGGTACCGGTTCCTCCAATGGGATTGTTCAAGTTCGACCCTGATACAAACGAACTGAGCATGACCGGCGGTGCTAAAAACTTGGCGCAAATATTGGATACCCTCGGAGAAAAAGCAAGCGCGGCCGGCCTTCAATTGCTCTACCACAACCACGATTTCGAGTTTAAAAAGGATGTAGACGGCATTGTCACCATTGATTATCTGCTGGAAAACTGCAATCCGGAACACGTGAACTTTCAGATGGACCTTTACTGGGTCATCAAAGCAGGGGCCGATCCCCTAGACTATTTCGAAAAATACCCCGGCCGTTTTAAAATCTGGCATGTAAAGGATATGGACGAACAAGGCCGTTTCGCCCCCGTCGGCAACGGTACGATAGATTTTGCTCCTATTCTAGGGAAAAAAGAGCAATCGGGCATGGAATATTATATGGTAGAACAGGATAGGACCTTCGATGGGATGAAACCTCTTGACGCTATTAAAATAAGCCACGAGGGTCTTAAGAAGTTTGGGTTTGAATAGTGATTAAAAGTTCGACATGTTATACGGGGTCATAAAGTGGCAACCTCTCCCTTCGCACTTTTAAACTCATCCATCAAATCTGTCACGATTTCCGCGGCGGGTTTGATATCATGGATGAGCGCGGATACCTGCCCGATCTCCAGTTCACCTTCTTCCAAATCGCCTTCGAACATACCCCTTTTAGCGCGGGAGCGCCCCAGAAGATCTCTTAATTCTTTAGTGGTCGCTCCGTTGGCATAGGCTTGCTGCACGTCATTGTAGAACTTGTTTTTTAGCAAACGTACGGGTGCCAGTTCTTTAAGGGTCAAATGCGTATCGCCCTCCCCGGCTTCTACTACTTTTTGTTTGAACAGGTCGTGGGACGAGGCTTCATGGCTGGCCACAAATCGACTGCCGACTTGTACCCCGTCTGCGCCCAAGACCATAGTGGCCAACATAGCGCGACCCGTTGCAATTCCCCCAGCAGCGATGAGGGGAATACTTATTTTTTCCTTTACTGCTGGAATCAAAGTCAAAGTAGTAGTCTCGTCCCGACCGTTGTGTCCACCGGCCTCAAAACCTTCGGCGACTATAGCGTCGACACCTGCATCCTGCGCTTTTAAGGCAAATTTTACACTGCTGACCACGTGGACGACAATAATACCGTTTTCTTTCAAAAAGGAGGTATAGGTCTTAGGATTCCCAGCGGATGTAAACACGATTTTAACCCCAAGTCCGACGATGATATCCATCAACTTGTCCGTATCGGGATATAATAGGGGTACGTTCACACCGAAAGGATGCTCCGTCGCCTGTTGGCATTTTTGGATATGCTCCCGTAGAATTTCCGGATACATGGAGCCCGCTCCGATAAGTCCCAATCCGCCAGCATTGGAAACCGCCGATGCCAAGCGCCACCCGCTCGCCCAAACCATCCCGGCCTGAATGATGGGGTGATCTATACCAAAAAGTTCCGTGATTCTATTTTTCATGGGAGTATTTGTTTTTAGGACTATCCAGATAAAATCTCCAAAGGCGCAAGCATTCCTGCTTTAGGAGCTAGGCCTATGATATAACACCTGACCCTATCAACTCGTTCCCGACGTACCAAGCCACAAACTGCCCTTCGGTGATGGCGGACTGTTGCTCTTCAAAATCAACGTATAATCCTCCGACAATCTTGTACAAAGTCGCTTTTTGTAAAGGCTGCCGATATCGGATGCGAGCCATGACAGCCATAGTTTCGTCCTCTTTCAAAGCCAGATCGGTGCGCACCCAATGCAGCTCGTCATCCGTGACAAAGAGGGTTCTTCGATATAGTCCCGGATGCGATTTGCCCTGTCCGGTATAAATAACATTTTCATCCACATCGGTATCGATAACAAAAAGTGGCTCTTTGGTGCCGCCGACATCCAATCCCTTGCGTTGGCCTTTTGTAAAATAATGGGCACCTTGATGCTCGCCTACTACCCTGCCGTCATTAATTTGATATAGCGGTTTTTTTGAAAAATAGGCCAATTCGTCGGCTTTATCATTAAAATCCGGAACGGTTCTATTGTATTGAACCACATTCGAAGGCACTTCTACGATAACTCCCTTTTTAGGCTTTAGTTTTTGTTGTAAAAAATCGGGCAACCTGACCTTCCCAATAAAGCAAAGACCTTGGGAATCCTTTTTATCCGCAGTTATAAAATTGTTTTCCGCAGCAAGATAACGGACCTCCGGCTTTGTCAAATCACCGATAGGAAACAAAGTTCTGGACAACTGCTCTTGGGAAAGTTGGCATAAAAAATAGGATTGATCCTTATTGACATCCTTCCCGGCCAATAATTGATAGGTTTGCGAGCCGTCCGAGCTTTTCAATACGCCCTTTCTACAATAATGGCCGGTGGCAACGAAATCGGCCCCGAGCTGCAGCGCAATTTTAAGGAAGACATCGAACTTGATTTCGCGATTACAGAGCACATCGGGATTGGGGGTACGTCCCCTTTCATATTCCGCAAACATATAATCGACGATTCGCTCCTTATATTCCACGCTCAAATCAACCGTTTGAAAGGGAATACCTAACTTTTCAGCCACAATCAACGCATCGTTGCTATCCTCAAGCCAGGGACATTCCTCGGAAATCGTCACGGAATCGTCATGCCAATTCTTCATAAAAAGGCCAATGACGTCATAGCCTTGCGCCTTAAGAAGGTAGGCCGCGACACTCGAATCTACACCGCCTGATAACCCTATAACCACCTTTTTTTTCATAGCCATAAATAGTACCACAAAAATACGGAATTGCTTTAAATCGTACTTAACCAAGATAAATGATCGTATATGAACTGCATTCTGTTAAACTTTTTCATAAAAACGTTAAACAAATAGGAGTCGTAGTATATATTTGCTTTATTGCTTGAGAATTAGATTTTTAATTCCTATTCCATTAAAAATCTTAAATATGTTAAACCCTAAAATAAAGTTTTATGAAATTCTTAAATTTTAAATTTTTGTCGATTTTGGCGCTGATGTGCCTCATTACGGTCTCATGTAGCGATGATGACAACGGCGTAACTCCTGTTGTTCCGGTTGCACCGGTTGAACCAGTTGAACCAGAACCGGAACCAGAAGCAGGGCAGACCATTGCCGATGTTGCCATTGCAACCGAGAACCTGTCAAGCTTAGTTGCCGCTTTACAAGAAGCGGATTTAGTGGGCACCCTAGAAGGTGACGGACCTTTTACCGTCTTTGCCCCGACCAATGAGGCGTTTGCCACATTTTTAAGCGAAGGTGGATTTGCCTCGGTAGCCGATGTACCTGATGAGTTGCTAAGTCAAGTGTTGCTAAACCATGTCATTTCAGGCTCGGTATTGGAATCTTCGGCACTTACTACCACATACGTAAGCTCCTCTTCCACTGCCGGAGTGGATGGTAAGGCATTGAGTTTATTTGTGGATACTGCCGATGGTGTTAAAATCAATGGTTCAACCGTTACTACCGCAGATGTCGATGCGTCTAACGGCGTTGTTCATATCGTTGACAAAGTTATCGGGCTACCTAATATTGTAAACCATGCGCTGAATAATCCCGCACTTTCGGAATTGGTAGGTGCCCTTACTGCCGGTGACAACACTACATTTACCGATTTACTGAGCTCCAGCGAAACGTCTTTTACCGTCTTCGCACCAGTAAACGAGGCTTTTGCCGCGTTTGAAAACCCAGATGGTAATGATATCAATAATATACTTTCGAACCACGTCATTGCTGGTAGTGCATTAGCCGCAGGGGACCTGTCAAATACGTATGCTAATACGGCTGCCGTAAATGAAGATGGGGATGTATTGAGTATTTACATCAATACCGATGATGGTGTTCAATTGAATGGTGAAAGTACCGTTGCCATAGCCGATATTGTGGCTACCAACGGAATTATCCATGCGGTCGATCAGGTTATCGATTTGCCTACGGTTGTAGACTTTGCAGTTGCTGATAGCGCCAATTTCTCCTCTTTAGTGGGAGCCTTGACCGCCGAGGGACAGCCTGATTTTGTGACAATACTTAGTACCCCATGGGAAACATCACCTGCACCCTTTACCATATTTGCACCGGTAAACGCTGCATTTGACGCTTTAGACGCAGTGCCTGATGGCGCCGCCCTAACGGCAGTTCTACAACATCATGTTATTGCAGGTGCCAATGTAGTTTCGGGTGATTTGACCGACGGACTTGCCGCGGCCACGTTGGAGGGTGACGAACTCACCTTTACCGCTGCTGGGGATACATATACCATTACTGACGGTTCAGGCAATGTCGAAGTAAATATTGCTGTAGCAAACGTTCAAGCAATCAATGGGGTAGTTCATGCCATCGATTCTGTTTTAATTCCGGATACGACGAATTGAGAAGCAGATAATTAATTTTGTTTTCAAATACGTCAATTCGATTTATAAAAAACCTTCCTAGATGTATTCTAGGAAGGTTTTTTTATTGAAGTACGAATTAAAAACCTACTTCCATAAGAATGCAAACAACAAGAATGACGTCATTGGCATACAAGAAGAGGAGCTTGACAACTTCCTTTTTTTTTAATGGGATGTAACCCGCATTTTTACAGTCCCAAATCTTACCAAACCAATCTAGCTTAATGCTGGAGACCCTGACATAACTGTCGGGGTCTTTTGTTTATCGCAACTATATGTCCTTATGTTTGAGCCCCTAAAAAGAATACAGGGTGTTTTATATTTTGCACAAATCGACCAGATGTAGGACATATCTAGATGTAGCTCCTATATATGATAAATGTCGAAATCTTCTTTCCTTCAACACAATAACTAAATCCTTGAAAACTTGCCCGCTAAATGGCAAAAAGATCTTTGGCTATCGCTTTCCAACTTTTTTCTGCTCTTCGGCCTGCTCCATCATCTCGCGCATTTTACGTTGGAACTTGTTTTCCTTTTTCGGTTTCTTCTTATTCTCCTGAATCTGGGCATGAATCCTGTCATTATCGAGAATAAAATTCTTTATGACCAGCATGATACCGATGGTTATCAGATTAGACACGAAATAGTACAAACTTAGTCCACTTGCGTAGTTGTTGAAGAAGAAAAGCATCATCACGGGCATCAAGTACATGATAAATTTCATGTTCGGCATGCCTGGTTGTGTTGGCATATTCTGTCCTGTGGTCATCATCATATAAAAGAAGATGGCTATCGATGCCAAAATCGGAAAAAGACTTACATGATCCCCATAGAACGGTATTTCAAAAGGCAGATTGGCGACGACATCGTAAGAGGAAAGGTCATCGGCCCATAAGAACGGTTTTTGGCGCAGCGCGAACGAGGTCGGGAAGAACATAAAAAGCGCATAAAAAATCGGCATTTGCAACAGTGCCGGAACACATCCGCTCATGGGGCTGACGCCCGCCTTACCGTACAGCTTCATGGTCTCTTGCTGCTTTTTCATGGCATTGTCCTTATACTTCTCCCCCAATTCGGTGATTTCCGGTTTCAGCACTTTCATTTTGGCCTGCGATAGGTACGATTTATAGGTAGCGGGAGACATCGCCAAACGCACCAAGATGGTCATGACCACAATAGCTAGTCCGAAAGGTAAATAGGAACTCAAGAAGCCATAAAAGGGTGTAAATACATACCGATTGATCCATCCGAAGATACCCCATCCGAAGGGAATGGAATCATCAAGACCCAATTCCTCATATTTCGATAAAACATCGACGTCGGTAGGGCCATAGTACCACTGCATATTTCGTGAAATTTCTCCGGCCTGCGCAGTCAAGGGAATGGAAGCTCCGAACTCTTTCGTAAAGGCCTGTTCTCGGCTGTCGTCCTCGACCAGGTTTACCGAGGTAAAGTCGACAGTTTTAAAATTGTTCTTATCGGCTAAAATAGAACTGAAAAAATGTTGCCTAAAAGACACCCATTTTACATCTTCGCCCTTCTCTTCGTCATCACCACTAATGGATAGGTAGTCGATATCGCCGCCGTCATTGTTATATGTTAGTTCGGTATATCGGTTCTCATATTCAACGCTCTTCGAATGGCGTATGCCCTTTAATTTCCATTTCAAGTCTATGGGCTGGCTGCTATTGATTACGCCGTTAAGTCCTTGAGATCGTACCGTAAAATCAATCATATAATCATCCGGTTTCATCTCGTAGCGGTACTCAAGAAATTTATCGGGACCAGCCTTGGCTTTCATGGTAAGCACTTGGTTGCCATTACTTTCACTAAGGGAAGGCTCGAAATATAGGTCTTCGGTATTCAGTATGCGATTATCGGAATCCGTAAAATGTAATCCAAAGGATGCATTGCCATCCCGAATAAGGTAAACGGGGATGGAATCATAGGTATGATATTGCTTCATTCGGGCTTCGATAATCTGACCGCCCTTGTTACTGATTTCCAAATAAACCAGATCATTCTGCAGCTTGGCAGTCCCATCGGAAGCTTGAGTAAAACCAAAGGCTCCGATCTTGCTTTTGTAATCGGCAACCGCTGTGGAATCTTGTAGATTGATACGTGCAGGTTCAGGCGTAACCTTCTCTTCGGGCAATTGCTGCTCGGCCTCCTCGACTACTTGTTCTTGTTTCGCCTTTTCCGCCTCCAGCTCTTCGGGAGTCGGGCGGTTTTGGTAAAACATAAAAATGAGGATAACGAATATCAGTACAAAACCAATAATAGAATTTATATCTACTTTCTTCTCTTCCATGTAAAATTTTATATTTGGCAACAAACAAATATATGTCCAATTGTCGAGTTTATGCCAAACTGGCACTAGTTCGCTTCAATTTCTGCAACAGGGCCGCCTTCACGAATCCGACAAAGAGCGGATGCGGATTGGCCACCGTACTCTTGTATTCCGGATGATATTGTACACCGATAAACCAAGGGTGGTCTTTCAGTTCGATGATTTCTACCAGTCCCGTTTCCTTATTTATTCCCGAAGCCATCAATCCGGCCTCTTCCAAAGGCGCCATATAGGCGTTATTGAATTCATAGCGATGGCGGTGCCTTTCGGAAATGGAACTCGCATCGCCATACACTTTTCGCACTAAGCTGTTTTCGGAAAGTTCACAGTCCCAGGCCCCCAAACGCATGGTACCGCCTTTGTTGACCACATCTTTCTGCTCTTCCATAAGGCTTATCACCGGATCGGAGGTAGAGGCATCCATTTCAGTGGAATTAGCATCTGTTAATCCCAATACATTTCGGGCATATTCAATGACCGCCATTTGCATCCCCAAGCAAATACCCAAAAAGGGAATACCGTTTTCACGGGCGTACTGTACGGCCCTGATCTTGCCGATAATGCCCCGTTTTCCGAATCCGGGAGCGACAATGACCCCATCGAGCAGGTTCAATTTTTTGACCAAGTTTTTTTCCGAAAGATGTTCGGAATGTATCGATCGGATGTTAACCCGTACTTCGTTGGCCGCTCCGGCATGGATCAGCGATTCTAAAATGGATTTGTAGGAATCCTGCAACTCCACATACTTCCCTATAAGCCCGATAGTGACTTCGTGCTTCGGATTTTTATGGCGGTTCAAAAATTCGTTCCATTGGGTAAGGTCCGGTTCGGTGGTATTTGGAAGTCCCAGTTTTTGGAGTACAACGGCATCCAGGCCTTCCTCTTGCATCAAGATAGGCACATCATAGATAGTGGATGCATCGATGGATTGAATAACCGCCTCCCGTTTTACATTACAGAAAAGGGCCAGTTTATCCCTTAATTCATCGGGGATTTCATGTTCCGTACGGCAGACCAAAATATCGGCCTTGATTCCGCTTTCCATCAAAGTCTTTACGGAGTGCTGTGTAGGTTTTGTTTTGAGTTCCCCTGCCGCGGAAAGATACGGCACCAGTGTGAGGTGTATAACGATAGCATTGTTTTCGCCCAATTCCCATAACAGCTGTCGTACAGCCTCTATATAAGGTAATGATTCGATATCACCGACCGTTCCGCCAATTTCGGTGATGACCATATCATACTCGCCGCTATTGCCCAGCAATTGAACGCGGTGCTTAATTTCATTCGTGATGTGGGGCACGACTTGTACCGTCTTTCCTAAAAACTCGCCGCGTCTTTCCTTTTCAATAACACTTTGATAGATTCTGCCCGTAGTAACGTTGTTCGCCTGAGAGGTACGCACGTTCAAAAATCGTTCATAATGACCCAGATCGAGATCGGTCTCCGCGCCATCGTCGGTCACGTAACATTCCCCGTGTTCGTAAGGATTTAAAGTGCCCGGATCTACGTTGATATAGGGGTCTAATTTCTGTATTGTAGTCTTGTATCCCCTGGCCTGCAGCAATTTTGCAAGTGAGGCGGCAATAATTCCTTTTCCTAAGGACGAAGTTACTCCTCCCGTAACGAAAATGTATTTTGTGTCTGACATGGTGACTTCCTTGTTACGGGATGCGAAGGTACAAAAGGCAGAAAGAAATATAGAGACGGTTTTAAAATATCTCGATAATTATTTAAAGGATATGGGTCAAACCCGTTTCTAGCCATTTCGCCTTGGAAAATCTTTTTGAATTTTTCGGAGGAGCGCTTCCAGTCCGTTTACTTTAATTTCTAGGATGGATGCCATCAATTGGCCCAATTTGCCATCCGGAAAGCCTTTCTGCCGGAACCAAATCAGGTAGGCTTCCGGAAGGTCTACCAAGTATCTGTTCTTGAATCTTCCGAACGGCATACGGTAATGGGCCAGTTCGATGAGTTTTTCTTTGTCGGGGGATATTTCCATAGGTAAAATTAAGTCATTATATTTAACCTGGATTTCAGAATAGTGAATAGTGAATAGGGAATAGTGAATAGTGAATAGTGAATAGTGAATAGTGAATAGTGACAAAAATATAAAACAATCGTTCCGATGAAAAGAAGAAATTTTATAGCCACATCAGCAGCCGCATCGGTCGGAGTGTTGGCCGTACAAACAGGAAACGCCATGGCATCCAAAGAGAACAAGCCTTTGGAACTTAAGAACAATATCAATCACAGTGCCTGCTTTTGGTGCTATAACCCTATTCCCTTGGACGAATTTTTGGGCAACCTAAATGACCTCGGCGTAAAGGCCATCGATCTGGTAGGGCCGGAAGATTGGCCGCTATTGAAAAAGCACGGTATTCACGCCTCGATGTGTTGGGGAGCTGGAATGGGTATCGAAAAAGGATGGAACAACCCTGAATTACATAAAGAACTTATCGAAAGCTTTACCGATGTGATTCCCAAAGTGGCCGAAGCGGGCTATACCAACCTCATTACCTTCAGCGGAAACCGGAATGGCATGGATGATACGGTGGGGCTGCAAAACTGCGTTGACGGCCTAAAGCAAATAATTCCCTTGGCCGAAAAACATGGCGTAGTAATTCAAATGGAACTGCTCAATTCCAAAGTCGACCATAAAGATTATATGTGCGACCATTCACAATGGGGCGTTGCCCTCTGCAAGCAATTGGGTTCCGAAAATTTCAAACTGCTCTACGATATCTACCATATGCAGATTATGGAAGGCGATGTCATCCGCAATATTCAAGACTACCACCCCTATTTTGGACATTACCATACGGGAGGAAACCCCGGCCGCCACGAAATCGATGAAACCCAGGAACTTTTCTATCCCGCTATCATGAAGGCGATACTAGCTACAGGATACGAAGGCCATGTAGCTCAGGAATTCGTTCCGTCTTGGGATGATAAGATTGCAGCGTTAAAGCAGGGGGTTGCGATATGTGATGTGTAAGGGCTGACGATTTTAATCCGTAATCTCTCAAATGCCAAAAAAGTAAAGAACTGCTAAACAATTAAAACCTATCAAATTATTATACAATCAAAATCAAGAATTATGAAAAAAATAATCAAATTTCTAGCCTTGGCTGCAATCACCCTATGTGCCGCCCAATCAATCTCCGCCCAAGAATTTAGTAAGGGCACCAACGTCATTAATGCCGGTATCGGTATTGGCGGTAATTTTTACTATGGCGGTCTGGGTACTTCCTCTCAAAGTATCGGCCTTAATGCAAGCTATGAACGAGGCATTTGGGAAACGGGAGACTTTGGCATTGTTAGTCTTGGAGGATACCTCGGCTATAAGTCCTATGAATCGAACCGACTTTTCGGTGGAGATAGGTACAAATACAACTACACCATAATCGGCGTTCGAGGTGCGTTTCACTATATTGGACTTGATGTAGAAAATCTAGATGTTTACGGCGGGGCCATGCTTTCGTACAATATCGCTTCTATTGATAGCGGTTACGCTGGCGGTCTGGATAGCAGACCCAGTGCTACCGTTTTCGTAGGTGCCCGTTATTATTTTGGTGAACATTTCGGGGTATTTGCCGAAGCGGGCTATGGGGTATCCATTTTATCCCTTGGGGCCGCCTTTAGATTCTGATTACATTTCAAATCGGAATCCAAAGTCAATTTTTAAAATTTCGAACCTCTTCAAAACTAACTTTTGGAGAGGTTCTTATTGGTCTACAGCCAATGCATTGGCGATGCTTCGATTCCACAACAATTGTTGCTGCAAATCTTTCGAGAAATCGGTCTCCCGATCGTATGTATTCTGGAAAATGCGGAGTTCTTTGAGTATTTGCTTGTAAATATCGCTCACTTCTTCCTTGACGTTGTCGGTGAATCGGAATTCTGCCAAACGTTTGCGGAATTTACGGGCATGCAGTTCGGCGATATCGAAGTGCAATTGCTCATGGCTTAAGATTACGGGGTCACACAACTCGGGACGGTACCATGATTTTTGAGGGAGGAATACACATTGCACCTCGATCTCCAAATAGTGCTGTCCGTTTCGCTCGTTTGCCGAAAAAGCATAGCTGATTCCCGTAGCTGTAGTGGCGGCGGCCCATTCGGTCTTGAAATAGGTTCCCTTAAAATCGGACCATTGCAGTTTGCGGTCCGCACTCCAGGGGATAGTTTCATCTGTCTGTGAAAAAAGAACTCCAGAAAAACAAAAAAATAGCGTGAAAAAGAAGTACCTCAGCGTACCCAAGAGAACGTAATTATCTTTTCGATATCGGGGTGTAGGCTGTAGAGAACGGGACAGGTATTCGCGGTATTTTCCAAAATTTTGCGGTGCTTGTCGGAAACATCGGCGGGCAAATTCAGCTTCGCTTCTATTTTGATGATCCTTCTAGGGCCCGAAGCCATGTGTTTGGTGATTTCTACCGTAGCATCGGTCAAATCTACAGCCAAACTTTCTGCTTTCATCCCCATAACGGTAATCATACAGCTTCCTAATCCTGTGGCCACGGTATCCGTTGGGGAAAATGCTTGTCCTAGACCGTTGTTGTCCACCGGCGCATCTGTCATAAAGGTATCTCCAGAGCGAACATGTTCGCAAGTGGTTCGCAATTCTCCGTTGTAGGTTATTCTCGAGGTTATCATTCGGTAAGAGGTTACAAGAGTTAAGGATTGCGGATTATTGGGATAAAATGCATGGCGTAAACAAGTGTCGTCCTATTTTTAGCATCTTTGATCAAATTAAAAAACTGCACACTGCTACTGCAGTTGCTTGATCCGCAAATCCTCAAACGCCATAATATACGAGGCCTGGTTAAAATAGCCTTTAACGGGATCTTTTTCATAATCGAATTTAGTGCCCGCGTACTCAGTCTCGCCGATATATTTCGAAACCTCCATCAAGTTATTTTTATACGCCAATTTCAGCAATAGGTCGTAAGTGATATCAAAACCTCTTACGGCATACCGATCGGGCAGACTGCCAAAGCGTTTTTCGTAGCGCCGCGAAAAGGTACTGCTCTCGGGAATTCTGTACACCGAGGGATAGGTAAAACTCAGATTCGAAAGGTGCGTACTCGAAATGACATCGTTCTCAAAGGCGGAAGTCTTGTTTGTGGTAAACATTCGTAGCTTCAGTTTTTCTCGTTCCGGTTCCTCGATATCCAAAAGGGTATTCTGAAAAGAATTCAGAATAGAGCTTACGCTGGCCACCAGCTTAAAGTTATCGGTTTCTACAAAAACCCAGTTTTCCAATTCATCGGAAAGTAGCATTTTAAATTTCTCGATATCGATACCGATGTTTTTTTCTTCTTCGATAACCTCTGCAACTTTGGCATCGGGAAATCTGGACAGAATGGAATCTCTCGCCACAACATGAGTGGAATCGGCGATGACGACCACGTTCTGGCCTTCGTACTTTTCTTCGGCATAATCAAGCATGCGGTCCCGAAGCACCGTATTCGAAGTATACGAATAAAAGACGTTCGAAAGGCTAAGGTCGCTTTCTGTGGGTATTGGTGCTATTACAGGCACTTGCGAACCTTTCGCCCTAACCGCGGTTTCCTTTAGGGAAGGCAAATCAAGAGGACCGATAATGGCACTGACCGTATTGAGATTTTCCTTTTGTAAAATTTCTTTGGTTCTAACAAGACTTAACTGATTATCATAACTATCTACGTCGACCGATATACCTAGGTCCGCTATGGAATCAAGGGCGATCAAAGCCCCGGAATATAGTCCCAGACTGAATTTAAGACTGTTTCTATCCACAATGATATCGGTCACCTCTTCCTTGTTTGTCAAATCCAGCTTGTCTATCCGAAAAGGGAACATAAAGACCACTTTAGGGACGTTCTTCACATCGATACTATCCAATAAATTGATTTTATCGAGCACCAACGCGTTACGTACATCAAAATCTCCTTTTTGGTCCTTCGGCAATTTCAAGACCATACCCGCTTTTAGACCATCGCTTAAATCGGGATTCAACTCCAACAAATCCTTGTAGGTAAGGCCCAGTTTTCGGGTCAAAGAAAATACCGTCTGTTTGGGCTTCACCTCATAAAAATTGTAGTTATCGGTATTTACCTCCCCTGCATCTAACGTTACTTGGGGAATACGGATGACCATACCATCTTTCAAACCGCCTTTTTCGGTGATTTCGGGATTCAGCCGGACAATCTCATCGGACTTTACCCCAAACCTCTGCTCCAGTTGATAAAAATTCATTTTCGGTGGAACGGTATACGACAGATACAATTGTGTCTTTTGATTTTCAACGCTGCTTCCCGCCGGTCTGGGCATTTTCAGCTCCTGGCCTACCGCCAGATAATCGGTGGCTTTCGATAGCTCGGGGTTCAAGACCAGCATACTATCGATGGTAATACCAAATTTATTGGCGATACTCCATCGGGTCTCCTTGGGGGCGCGACGGCATAGGTTTCGAAATCCTCTTCGTTACCGGCGACCAGTTCGGATTTTGTTCTTCGATACTGCGGAATTTTCAACGTCATATTCCTCTTCAATTGGGAAGAATAGAGCTCCGTATTGTATTTTTTAATTTCGTCTTCGGTAATTCGAAAACGTTGAGCGATTCCATATAGCGTTTCCCGCTTTCTGACCCGATGCGAGGTAAAGCCGATCGGTTCATCACTTTGGGTTACGGTATCCTTCGATTGGTCAGGCGCGTTGGGCCGAGTTGTCGTTGAAGCTGTTTTGGCACCTCTGGGTATGACCAAGATTGTATTGGCTTTCAGGGTACCGTCCTCCTTGATTTCTTTGTTGTATCTCAAAATCGTAGCAGTATCTACCCGGTACTGTTTTGAAATACCCGCCAAGGTCTCCCCATTTTTAACGGCGTGTGTCGTAAATTTCTGCGCTTTACAGCTAGCCAATGCTATGATTAATAGCGATACGACGAGTATGTTTCTAAAAAATCGGTTCATTGAATCAATGATAGTTATTCGTTAATTTTTATTAGAAAATAAGCATAAGAAAAAAGACGGTGACCATCAGTAGTAACGACAATCAAATATTAACCCTTCTAACCTCCTAAACCTATAAACTCCTAAACTTTCTTTTTCATTCCCACTCTATGGTAGCCGGAGGTTTAGAGCTGATATCATATACCACCCGGTTCACTCCCGGTACTTTATTAATGATATCGTTAGATACCTTCTGCAAAAACTCATAGGGCAGATTGACCCAATCCGCGGTCATACCATCGGTACTCTCTACGGCTCGCAAAGCTACGCATTTTTCATATGTGCGTTCATCACCCATGACCCCTACACTATTTACGGGCAAAAGCATGGCTCCGGCCTGCCAGACCTTGTCATAAAGTCCCCAATCCCTTAAACCTTTAATAAATATATGGTCGACTTCCTGAAGGATGGCTACTTTTTCGCGGGTAATATCCCCAAGAATCCGGATGGCCAGTCCCGGTCCCGGAAAAGGATGCCGACCTAACCGCTCCTCACCGACGACCATACTCTTCCCTACTCTACGAACCTCATCCTTAAATAGCATTTTTAAGGGTTCGACGACCTTTAGTTTCATAAAATCGGGCAATCCGCCGACATTATGATGGCTTTTAATGGTTGCGGACGGGCCACCCGTAACAGAAACGGATTCGATAACATCGGGATATATAGTGCCCTGCGCCAACCACTTGGCATCTTCGACAAGATGCGCCTCATCATCAAAAACTTCGATAAACACCCGACCGATAATTTTACGTTTTTTTTCGGGATCGCTTTCGCCTTCCAAAGCATTCAAAAAACGTTCCGAAGCATCTACGCCTTTGACATTAAGCCCCATATGCTCATATTGGTCAAGTACTTCTTCAAACTCATTTTTTCGCAATAATCCGTTATTGACGAAGATGCAATGCAAGTGTTTGCCTATGGCCTTGTGTAAAAGTACGGCCGCTACGGTAGAGTCGACACCGCCGGACAAGCCCAGGATAACCTTATCGGTACCGATTTTTTGTTTCAGTTCGGCAACCGTGACATCGACAAAGGCATCGGGCGTCCACGTTTGTTCAAGGCCTGCTATATGGACCAAGAAATTTTCGAGCAGTTTTTTACCGTCCTTTGTATGATAGACCTCTGGATGAAATTGGATGCCGTAAGTATCCTCTCCTTCAATTCTATAGGACGCATACTCTACATCGTGGGTACTGGCCAGTACGACTGCATTTTCTGGAAGATTTTTTATGGTATCGCTATGACTCATCCACACTTGGCTGCCTTCGGATATGGATTCAAACAAAGGTTCGTTTGATTTGATATTGGATAGATTGGCACGGCCATATTCCCTAGTATTCGATTTTTCGACACTGCCCCCATTAAAGTGAGCCAGATATTGGGCACCGTAACATACGGCGAGCAATGGTTTTTTTCCTTTAATATTTGAAAGATCCGGATGCGGGGCATCTTCGGCCCGCACCGAAAAGGGAGAACCCGATAATATCACGGCTTTATAGCTGGAAAGGTCTTCGGGCAGCTTGTTATAAGGCTTTATTTCACAAAAAATATTCAGTTCGCGTACGCGTCGGGCGATGAGCTGGGTGTACTGCGAGCCGAAGTCAAGAATCAAGACATTATTTAGCATGCGCAAAAATAGGGAATTACGGATTTTTCGGAACCGTCTTTACACATATTTATGATCAGGTTTTTAACAACATTGTGAAAATCGATTAAAGCGGCTTCGTCGGAAGACAGATAATCGTGGAAAGAGCGCTTCGAAAATAGAAAAAAAGAACAAGGACAATGACACATTAGTATCAGATAATTTTGTGGCGAAATATGTACTGATAACCAATCACCCCAAATAAAATTCTACCGATAAAACCTCCATTTTAGAGAATTATGCAAAAACTATTTAAGTACAAACAACTAGATTAAGTAAATTATAGCAAACAACTGGTATTAAGCTTTTTGAATCAGTTCCTACAAAGTGTTAAATTCGGTTAAAATCCTTCGATTTCATTCGATATTTGTCGTTTTTATCTAAGGTTTCGAATCTAACATCTCGCAGGTGCAAAAAATAAAAGTCCGGGCTACCAAACCCGGACTTTTCATCAAAATCAAAAAACCAACCTAAACACTTGAACGTATTAAAAAATTTTCACAGCAATTTTTATATATAACAATCTACTTTTGGATTACCCTACCTAAATTTTGAAAAAAGTTTGAGGCTCGCCTCTCGGGGCCGGTAGGTTTATCGGTTTATGGTTGAATATGAATCAAGAAAGGGGGAAATCAACAGCGGGAATCCGAATAATCAAGCCTAAAACGTCTTAGACATTTGATCTTATTTTCTGTACCTTTATATAAATCGCTATGAAAAATGACCGATACATTTTTTAAGGAACTAACAGAAGAACTGCAAAGAGGAATCTCAAAAAAGGACCACCCGTTTCGGTATTGCACCTTGGGCACCGTTGGGGCGGATGCTACGGCGAGACTTCGCACTGTAGTACTTAGAAGGGTTTCCGCAAGTTTACAACTGATATTTTATACGGACAGGCGTTCCAGAAAAATCGACCATATTAGGGAGAACAACACCGTCTGCCTATTGCTATACCATCCAAAAAAATTATTACAGCTAAAAATCACGGGCAGGGCGAATATAGTTTCCGACCCCGAACAACTGAAAGAATGTTGGAGCAGTGTGCAGCCGGCAAGCAAAAAAGATTATACTACCACCTCGGTACCCGGAAGTTCTATATCGAACCCTGATGCCATCGAATATTTGAAAGATAAGAATCACTTTGCTATCGTAGAAATCGAACCCATTAAGATAGAATACCTAAAATTGAAGCGACCGAACCATTTGCGGATACGGTTTTCCAAGAAAGACGGGGAATGGGATGGGGAGTTTTTGGTACCTTGATAGTCTTCGAGATGACCTAACTATTGGGCCGTCATTAAATATCGGCAATTGCCGGGCTGCAATAAAGAGGTGGATACAGAATTTAGTCTGATTCCTAAGAATTTAGGTTTTTGAACGAAAAAGCCTACCACACAACTTCCGAATATACCAAACCCCCACATTTAAGCGTTGGCTTTTAACGGCATGTAAACATTTTCATACTATACAGTGCCAAAACCTTAGCCTAGATTCCCATGTCCAAAATTATTATCCCCAAGCTCATCCTGAACGGTGAGGACTTCCTCCCCAAGCACGGCTACAGCGCAATAGTCGAACAGTCCGTCGGCGGGCACAGCGCCTTCCGCATCTCCTTTCTCGCCAGCGCCACCGAGACATATGCCGGGGCGATGATGGAGAACGCCATCGAGTTCATCGGCAAGCGGATGTCCATCGGACTCGACGACGGTGCCATGGAGTACACCGGCCTGGTCACCTCGATCGACTTGCAAAAAGGAGCCGGCGCAGTGGGCACTTTGGTGGTCTCCGGCCACGGGCCCTCCGTACTTCTGGCCAATTCGGTACAGTGCCTCAGCTACGAGGAGGGCGCGCCGCTTTCGCACGTGGCTTCCGATACGTTGAAGGGACACTCCAGGGAAATATTGAAAGTTATTATGGGCGCCGGCAGCGATATCGTACTCCCCTATACCGTACAATATAACGAGAGCGACCTTTCGTTTTTGCAGCGGCTCTGTCGGAAATATGGCCTGTGGCTCTACCATAACGGGCAGGACTACTGCATCGGCCGCAGCGGCAGCGAACAGGTGGAGGGCACCTACGGGGTCGATGTGACATCCTTCAACCTTTCTACCTCGCTCAGGGGAAGGGGCCCCGAGGTAAGCGGCCACGACTGGGTGCGCGACGAACTTTTGGAGACCCCCTCGTCGGCGTTCGCGCCAAAGTCTGGCCACCCCTATTTCGGGCATATAAGGGAAGAATCCGATTTCGTCCTCGCCAAAAAGGGGAACTACGACTACACGGTCGGCCAGCACGAGTACAGCCGGCAGGCGGGCATGGACACCGCCACGAAGGTGAACGTGCTCGGGGCTGCCGCCGGCATGGTGACCGCCACGGGAAGCTCCGAAATCGTCAACCTCCGGGTCGCCGATATCCTTGCCCTTGAGGGCATCAATTTTACCGACGCCACGGAAAGGCACACCTTCGGCAACTACGACATTACAAAAATAGTGCACAGCTTCGATCACAGCGGCCATTACCAAAACCGTTTCGAGGCCATACCCGCGGACAGCGACCATCCGCCGTACTCCGACGGCTTTTTGGCACCCAGATGTGCCGACCAGCGCGGCCAGGTACTCGACAACGCCGACCCCGAGGGGCTGGGCCGTGTCAAGGTACAGTTCCCCTGGCAGCTGAATATCTCCGCCTCGACCCCGTGGATAAAGACCTTGACCCCCTACGCCGGCAGCGGCCGCGGATTCTACTTCGTGCCCGAAAAGGGCGAGGAGGTACTGGTCGGTTTTGAGGGTGGCAACCCCGAGAAGCCCTACGTAATTGGCGGCGGATTCAACGCCAACGCCAAGAGCGGATTTGCCGATAAAGAGAACAATATTAAAGCAATTCGTACCCGCAGTGGAAATACCATCGAGCTTAACGATACGGATGGCGGTGAGATGATAACCATAAACGACAAAAATGGGAACAGTATACATATCAATACCTCGGAAGGTAAAATAGTCTTTACAGCTTTAGGCGATATGGAGTTCAATGCGAAGAATGTCCGTTTTAATGTGCAGGAGGATATGGATGTTGAGATTGGAGGAAACAAGAAGGAATCCGTCAAGAAAACCTATGAATTGGATACGAAAAACAGCATTGAAAGAGTTTTTGACAATAAAGAAATCAACATCGGCAAAAAACTTGAACAGGTTTCGGGCGAAAGCATCTTACAGACCACACAGGGCGAAATGTTGATTGATAGCAAGGGAAAACTGACACTACAGAGCAAAGATGCTGTCGATTATGGGAACTAGACCAACTACAGAAAAACCGAATCCATATGAAAATTTAAATTTTAACTAACCATGGCAAGAAGGGATTACGTTGTAGAGGGGGCAATATTGGAATGTACCTTGGGTACGACACCTGGGGAGATGATTGTAACCTCTCAACAAAAACTGAGAATCAATAAAAAACTTAAGGCCACGAGTGAAGACAAGATACCGAAACCGCCATTTTTCGGCTCCTGTACCTGTTCTTCTCCAAACCCGCCCTGTTCCCCAGTGTTCAAAGAATGGCAACAAACGAGCAAGGGCTCCACCATGGGCGACAAGACCTTTTTAATGGCCAATTCGCAGGTGCCTTGTGAGAAGGGGGGTCTCGTGACAGTCAAGGATGTTGGTCAGAAATTGGTGGGTAGCGGAAAAAAAGAAACGGAGCTAAACGAAAAATATGCCGAGCTTAAAGGGGAAATCATCTTTGCCAATGGATACTTGAGTTCCTCTTTGGGAGGCGTAATGAACGCGCTGTTCGACAATGACACCGATGGGCATGAATCTTTAAGATACAGAGGTTTGAATGCTGACGAGAATGACAAAACTAACTCACAGGACCTGCAATTATCAAGTGAAAACGAGGAGGCCGACAATATGACCTGTGATGAAATAGAGGCCGACAGAATAGACAAAGCGTTTACCGTTCACTATCCAACGATTGAATTTGAAGATGCGCAGCTTCAATTTCCCATGGTCATGTCACCGATAATACCCTATTTACCTGCAATTGATATAAAGATACCGAGACTTAAAAATGAATCGAAGTCTATTGATATTCCCGTCGAGACCAAACCGATATCCCTGTTGACCAAAAAAGAGACGAAACAACTATTCTGGGGCTATTGGAACGATATTCGCAACAATTTTATGGGCTCCCAGACGTACGCCGACCATTTCAATGCGGGCAGTAACCAGCATTTTCTAAACGGGTCGCATGGTCTGGGATCGAATGCCGCCCACCGTCTTGACCACGGCATCGCCCAAGGGTATCACTGGGCAAATTACCAATGGGGCATAATCTCTAAGAAAGAGGTCGACGACACCAAGAAAAAAGTTCCGTACATTGAAAGTTATTCCCCCTCCTATAAACCCATTACAATTGTCATGCACAGTCAAGGGAACGCCCCGGGAGTAGGTTTTGCACTAGGCGCCATGAAATATGCCAAGGAATTAGGCTGGGACGAGATTCCGCTGAACCTGATATTTCTAGGGGTACACCAGCCACAAAACCTTTGGGAAGAAGAATATGAGAAATTTATTGAGACCAAAGTTAAGTACTATGGAGTGGACAAGGATTTTTGGGACGGGGCGGTCTTATCCTCCGTTTTAAAAGAAGATAAACAGGTACATGCAAAATTTACCAACGCTCTATCGGAAGTCTTTAGTCCCGAATACCATAAGCTTCGCAATAAACGTGGCATTTACGAACATCTACGGGCCATTACCGATTTTGGAGCATTGAAAGAGCGTTCGGTCCAGTTTACCTTCGCCAACGACCGTGGTGACCTTGTTATCAGGGACGGCGATATCCCCGAAATTGATAGTGCCTGTAATCCAAAAAGGGATACATCGACATTTAGTCTGGAACTCTACTTGCATAATGTCGATATTCCAGAGTATTATACCGGTGAACAAGGAAAGGAGGTCATTTCTTTGGAAAATGGCCAGCTGGTCATACCGCCCTATGCCGCCATACCGCGTATAGAAGCGGTAAAGAACAAGGAAACAGGAGAGGAAGAGTTGAAGGAGTGGGGCGACTACCGCAGTATCGCTATGGACTGGGGCAATGCTTTCGCTACTTATAAAAAGCTATTGAAAGAGGACCACTTTACGTGGAAAGACCTTTTCGCACCTTATCTTGCGGGAAGAAAATTAAAATTATCATTGTGGCACAAAAGAATGTTGTACAATTATGGACGTATACAGCATGCAGATCTCTACGCCCATTTTAGTCCCGTTGGATTAATCCTAAACAACAAAATATTAAAGACCAAGGATTTTGAGGATGGGTTGGGAAATGAGAATATTTGGGAACGAATCAAAAAAGTTGGCGAGGGAAAATTTTATCGGGTAGATTATGGTTCAGAAGAAACACCCGAACAAAAACGGGTCAAAGAAAAAGATGATATCGAAGGAAAACTCAAAAATAGAGTGATTAAAACAAAAATAGCAGATACAGCCTATATTAATAACGTTATCAAAGCCTACGTTAAGAAAGATGCAGATGCTGTTAAAAGAATATATGAAGAACCAGTCTTTACTGATAGAGAACAAGGTAAAATCGATAATCTAATAAAAAAGTTCGGGCATACTCAAAAATCATTGGGCGATAAAGTACTTTCGGATGAAAATGTGGAATTACTGAAAAAAACACGAATTAAACAGGATAATACCCGAGTCACCACAACAAAACAATTTTTAAAAAAATGAGTTAATGAAGAACATATTTCTGATCGGCATAGTTCTAGTCTTAACCAGCTGCAAAATGAAACCTCAAAAACCAAAAGTTGACCATTCAATGTTTCAGGAAACCCATAAACATACAGGGAGTGAAAATTATGAAATAGTTGAATTATTCGACAAGCAATTCGAGGTCAAAAAAGTTGAGCTTGATACTCATAGTAAACAAGCTGTCGTTTACGGAAAAACAAACCCTGCAGATAAAGATAAATTCCTATCCAATAGAGTGAAAACATCAATTCTTGGGGACATAACTGGTGAAGGAATTACGAATGCGGACATACAGAAGGATGGTTCTATGCATGGATTCGATTTCTATTCTAATTGGATTATAGATGGTGATACGATTAAACATAGGTATATGGATCCGTTTACCAACGAGGAAATTAATGATCTTTATGCGTTTAAAGCGAACGAGAAAAATCCTGAAAAATGGTTAGCAAAATTCAAAGAAGTATATGATAAAGCATCCTATGTATACGAATCCTCTTGGAATTATTTCTTAAAGATTGATAAAGAATGGTATTTCATCAAATACAATTTAGATGTAGTAAACGATGGTTTTGTAAATAATTATCCCCCAAAACAAGAACAACCACCACGCATGCTGGAACTTGAAAACCTGGCTCCTATTTGGTACCACAAGGGTTTCAAGGAAAGAGACACCACTCTAATTAAAATGATAGACTACGAATCTACTTTTTATGAAGAAAAAAATGGCCTTGACAATTATACATATTCCGCAGGCTGGTGGTATCTCGAAGTGTACATGCCCTTGGGCGACACCCTAAGAATAAAACGGTACAGCTATTTCGAAGACCCTAATTTGAAACTATATAAAATACCAGCTGCCTATGGTGGTCGCAACGATGTACTTTTCATCGTACAAAACCCAAATAAAATCCATATCGAGCAGGTCGGCGGTATGTACGCCATACGACCCAGAGACGCGGAGCAACCCGAACGCCGTTACAAGCGTATTTCTTATGGCGACACCTCAAAAGGGCAGCCCCAAATTTTGAGGGCAGAGGAGACAGAGGAGTATAAAAACTGGAAGATAAAGGCGAAGGCATAATCTCTTATAAGGCTAAAATCTTGCTTTCCGTGCAAATTAATTTGAACGACTTCGCTATAGTTCGAGCTCAATAAAAGGTCTTCCTATTACAGGTTTTACAAAATCAGCAGAGAGATATAGAATCTAAAACTGTAAAACCCCATCAACCTCCCCCATCAATCGCTCAGTTTCCAGCAAGGCCTTGACGATTTTACGGTAATGCTGCACATCGGCCATATCGAGGGCTCGGCCCTTGCGATCTTTTAGCCATTTTTGGGCCGGCTGGTAGCCGCCGATGTAAAACTCCCATGCGGCCTTTGGCACATTGGTGAAATATTGGGTGTCGTTGATGTATACGTTGCCGGTTTTGGCGTTCTCGACTGCGCTCGAACTGACATTGTTATCCACTTGGCCCTTGCCGAGGGGTGCCGAGGTACTCGAACTGATGTTCGGCACCCAACCGGGACTGGTCTTGGTCAGTTTTTGGGTGATTACGTTATCGCCAGCGGCAGGATAGCCAACGGGACTTTTTTCCAGAACGGGATGTTTCATTAGATGGAGGTCCCGAAGCTCACCGCCCAAAGCGACCAATTTCCAGAAGCTATCTTGATCGGTCGGCAAGGGTACCCGTGGGAAATCGGTCTTTAAAAACTCCGCGTACCGCTCGCGATACTTGGGACTGTGCAATACCGCGTAAATATAATCGAGGATATCTAAAGGCGTGAAATAATTCTGAATTTTGAATTCAGAATTCAGAATTGTATCGGGAATCTCCCACCCACTATACGCATCGGTACCCTGTTCGCGTAATTGTATCGCCTCTTGCAAACGTACAATATCGTGATCAGGTAAAAATTGAAGGTTTAGGCCACTTTCAAATTTCTTAACAAACTTAAAATCAAGATTCGGTTTACGTAATTTTTCGTCATAAAAGTAAAGAGTAAAAATATTGGTTCCGCCTCTCCTAAAATGATTAGTATCTACCGCAAATTGAGTAATAGTTAATAAACACCACTTTATATTACCCACTGCCATTCCTTGTCTTCCAATCCCTAAGGCATAATTATCAAACTTATTTAGATGCTGAAATATCTCCGTTCTTGGATAGTCCATAAAACCTTCATCTAAATAACACCAGCGAGAATCGAATGGCCGATAATTTGTTCTTTGAATATGGTTTTCATTTATGTCTTTCCTAACTCTTTCTCTAGCTTCACTTATTTTCCAATCACGATTATCCTTTATTGAGTATTTATCGGTAAGATCTTTATTCGCCAATCGTTATTAATAAAATCATCTACTCTTTCATGTAACTCATTTTTTTCAAAAGATATTGCAAAGTCGTCTCTGTGGGTATGATATCCTCCTGAATCGTAAAAAAAAAGCTCCTTAGGAGAAAATCCTTTAGTGTACTCCTCCATCAGACCAAAATCTTTGGGCACCATAAAATAATCGGGGGCTACGTTGGGTAATTCGGCAAAAGCAATATCGGCTATCCCATTTTTTTCTAAAAAGGCATACTTATTCCTCCTACGGCCATAAAGGTCGTAGTGATATACTTGACCGAGTTCATTCTTTTTCTTCTTACCGGTTTTTACCAAAAGATTGATACTGACACCCTGTTGAATATCGAATACATTATCGTCCTTCCCGCCATCAGGCGCCGTCTCTTTCTTTTTGGCGTTTCCGTGTAAATCGATGGTGTAAATTTTATCGAAAGTCTTCAGCAGGTGCCAGCGCATACCCCGAAATGTGGGATTGTCCAAGAATCCATGTGGGTTGATAAAGGCGACGACTCCTTCGCCCATTGATCCGCCTTGGGTTTTTTGCACCATATTTTCCGCGAAGCGCATAAACTTTACGTAATCGTCATTAATCCATTTGCTATTGCGCTCCTGTAATTTTTGTTTGCCGCCGGGTTCTTTTTTATAGGCCTGCATCAAATCCATGATATATTTGCCCTTGTTGGCACTTTCGCCGCTATACGGCGGGTTGCCCAGTACGACCATCACGGGGGTTTGGGTCTTAATACGGCTGGCCTCTTGGCTTTCGGTCGTCAGCCATTGGTTCATAAAGAGGTTGGGCACTTCTTTGATGCCCGGCTCTAAAGTGTTGGTCAGATAGATATTGAAACGTTGTTGGTGGTCCTTCCCCCAGCCCCCTCCGGTGGAGGGGGAGCCCAATACGCTCGGTTTGGTGTATCCGGTTTCTTGTAACAGCAGATCCAGTTTAAGGTGCGCCATGGCGTAGGGCGCCATCAAAAGTTCGAAGCCGTTAAGCCTTGGAATTAGGTGCTGGTCGACATAGCTGGGCCACAGACCTTCGAGGCCTTCGTAGCGTTCATAAATTTTCCGTACCACGGCGGCAAGAAAGGTTCCGGTGCCGGTGGCGGGATCGAGAATCTGCACCCGGTGTACTTTCTTTTTGCCTTTGACCTTTTGGACTTTCGAACGGCGGTCAGCGGTTTTTTTGGTTTGGGTCTCGACTTCGATCTCAATCTTTGACTTATCGGCCAAGCCTTCCGAAAGTCCGAAATCCGTTTTCAAGATATCATCTACCGCCCGCACTATAAACTGTACTACGGGGAGTGGCGTATACCAGACCCCGCGCTCCACCCGTAAACCGGGATTATATTCCTTCAGAAAATCCTCATAAAAATGGATGATGGGATCCTGCATCTCGGTGCTTTTGCCGAAGTTCTGCAGAATACCCTCGACATCGGTTGCTCGAAATACGTCGGCCAGGCCATCGATGATCCAAGAAAGACGGGTATCGAGATCGTAGCCTGCGATATAGTGAAACAGTTTCCGTAAAAACGGATTGGTCTTCGGAATAAGTTCGGCAGCTTCTTGACGGTTAAAGGTTTTTAGCGTGGCGTCTTTGCTACGGGCGGCGAACATCCCGTAGGCGATGGTCTGGGCATAGAGGTCCGCAAACTGGTCGGGGTCGATATCCCTGATAAGCAATTCCTTAAAACTGGCATATTGCTGCTCCAGTTCGGTATCGGGGTTTTGGTCGTCTTCAATATCCGCCTTAAGCGAACGGGCGAACGCCTCTTTCAATAGCCGGGCCTTACTGGCCATGAGGGCGCTCAATTTTTTTGGTGAACGTATGGTCTGCGCCACATGGGTGGGAAAATCCCTAATGAGTGCCTCGAACTCCCCAAAAGCTGCCAAATTAGGTGCTATTTTCTGGTCCTGCGAATCTATCCGGGCCAGATGAATGGATTTTATCAAATCCCCATCTTGATATAACCGGAATTCGTGGTAGTTGGTGATGATCAGGTTAGGCAGCCCTTCGCGATAACGTGTAAACTGTTCTTTATACAATTTGTCATCCAGGTTCTTACCGACATCCTTCGCCTCGATATAGCCGCGGGCTACCTCCTCTTGCGTAATAATAAAATCGGGGGCGCCCACTTTGCTGCGGCGCGGTTCGTTGGTCACATTATACTTAGGGAGTAGTGTCTCAAGTAGTTGTTGCAGATCGCCGCGATAGCTGTGTTCCGTTGAAATTCCACGGGAGTACAGTTCGGTAAGCTTGGTCAGGTATTGTGTGATGGTCATGTGATCGAATAATGGTCGCGTGAAGATAATAAATCACAAAAGACTCGTGGCTTGAGCGTGTTCATTTTCGTAGAAAAAGAAAAATGAATGTAATTAAATTCGTCTATGTCCTATATCCTACGTCCTATACCTTAACAACTTATGTCATTTGGAATCCCCCTACCCCATCGTCCCCAAAATCGCAACAATATCTTCCTCGGTAGTATCGGGATTTATAAAACAAAACCGCGCCACCGTTTCATAGGTGTCCCCTTGTTTCCATTTGGTCGGGGTCACAAGCGCAAAACCTTCGCGCTGGTTTTTATACGTCCAGTCGCGATAGTCGTCGGGAGTCCAGCCCTTGCGCCGATAAAGTACACACGAGAGACTGGGTTCGCGCACTAGTTCGACAACAGGGTTTTCGGAGATTAACCTCCCCGCCAGATTCGCCAACGAAATGCCTTGTTCTACCGCCCATTTGTATTTGTCCGTACCGTGCATGGCCAGCGAAAACCATAAAGGCATACCCCGAACGCGGCGTGTCAATTGGATCTGATAATCCGAGGGATTAAAACCATGGGCGCCTTCATCTTTAAAAATATCAAGATACGAACCCTCTTGGGAGTGGGCTTCCCTGGCCAGTTGGGGATCTTTATAGATGACCGCCCCGCAATCGTAGGGTGAAAACAACCATTTATGTGGGTCAATAGTGATACTATCGGCCCTTTCGATACCGTTGAACAGATGCCGAACGGAATCGGCGGCCAAAGCACCACCGCCATAAGCGGCGTCTACGTGGAACCACAACTTTTCGGTTTCGCATATTTCCGCAATTCCCGAAAGGTCGTCGATAATACCGGCATTAGTGGTGCCTCCCGTAGCGACCACGGCGAAAAGGCGTTTTCTTTGCTGGATATCCAAAGTTTTCAATATCCCTTGAAGGGCCTGCCCAGACATCGCATCCTCGGTTTCGACGAGCATTAAATCGACATCGATAACCTTGGCCATGGCCTTTACGGAAGAGTGGGCACCAACAGAGGTAATAATGAGTCCTTTTATATTTTGATGTTCAGGGTTTTTTCGCCAGTACTCACGTGCGGCTACCAAGGCCGAAAGATTGGCCGCCGTGCCGCCACTGGTAAAGACGCCGAAAGCAGGTTTGGGAAGTCCCGTTAGCGACACCAACCATTTCATGGCTTCGTTCTCGCAGAATATACCCCCGGCGCCTTCCATCCAATAGGCACCGTGGATACTGGAAGCTGCAGTGACAAGGTCAAACATGATCGCCGCACGGGTCGGGGCGGCGGGCACGAAAGCCAAATGTCTTGGGTGATCTATGGGCACGGTCGCTTTGATGAGTACATCCTTAAAAAGTTGGAAAGCGTTTTCGCCCCCGATACCGGTATCGGTAACGGTCTCGCCCACCAATCTTCTTAGCTCTTCCTCTTTTTTCGGACTGCCCATTTCCAGCGAGGTACTAGTTATACGATGAATGGCGTATTTCATGACATCCAGCGTCATTTCAATCAATTCCATGTCAATGTTGTGCATGGATGCTGTTTTTTCCGACTCGGTATGCTTCGTCATTATTTTTTAAAATTAGGAATTTTAGGAGCCCTTACAGCTCCAAAACCGTAAACTCTAACCGCAGAGGTTCGAGAGCTTCCATTAAAGTGGGGATCAAATCTTCCCCCAATTCGAGGTAAAGTTCGGAGAAGTTTAGGTTGCGCTCCTGTAGGGATTGCCCGGGGAAAAGGGTGTTCTGAATTTCGGCCATACGGTTTACTTGGTCTTCCAGTTTACGTTTTTGGGCCTGTAGCAGACGCTTTTCGAGGTTATCGAGTCCCTTTTTCTGTTTGATCTCTTGGGCTTTTACTGCGCCTAAAAAAGACTTGTCCGTCTGTTCGGCCAGCGTATATAGGGCCTTAAACTGTTCTTCTAAAAGTTGTTTTTGAGGTGCAAAATCGATATCTATATTAGAGATTTCCCGGATTTTTTTATTGATAAAACTACTTTGCTTTAAAAAAAGATCGGCTACCGAAAGGTTCATCTTTTGTAACTTTTTGCGCTGCTTTTCCGTGATAACCAGGGCGGAGTTTCGGAGCAGTAACACGGGAAAAGGGACTTCCATGGCCTCGAACATCGTCTTCAGTTCGAGCCAATAAGCAATCTCGCCGCCGCCGCCAATATAGCAGAGATTGGGCAAAATGACTTCCTGATACAGCGGACGGGCGATGACATTGGGCGAAAAACGTTGAGGATGTTGCCTTAGTTCCGCCGCTAGTTCATCCTTGGAGAATCGGAGTTCGCTGTTGTCGATAAAATAGGTGCCTTCCTGTTTGATAATGCGTTCCCGAAGGCCATCCTTTAGGTAAAAATAATTAATCTCCCTTGGGTTGACCTGTATGCCATACTTTTCGGGCAACTCCTCGATTTTTGCAACGGTTTCCGAAACTTTTTCAAAAGACAGGCTCTCGAAAATATCTTTTTGGGCGTAGGGAATCAGTAGCTCTTTCAAGCCTGCATCGTCCCCATCGAGAATGACCAATCCGTATTCCCCGAAGAGTTCGTTGGCGAGATATCGAGTAGCTTCCGTGAGGGTGGCGTGCTCGAGATAGGCCTTCCGAAAAAGTTCTTTTAAGTGTTCGGCATTGCTGCTGCTTCCCAAGGCATTGGCAAAGGCTTCGAAAACATCGACCAGTCCTTCGGTCTTCAGATGTCCCACTGCCCCGGAGGCCTTCCGGTTCCATTGCAGTTTTTTTCCCCCGAAATTAAAATAATTGATTTCCTCGAAATCGTGGTCCTCGGTCGCCATCCAATAAACAGGTACGAAATTGTACTTGGGATATGCTTTTTTGAGGTCCTTGGTTAGGTTGATGGTCGAAATGATCTTGTAGAGAAAATACAATGGGCCGGTGAACAGGTTCAACTGATGACCGGTGACCACGGTAAAGGTAATCGGCTCCTTCAATTTTTTGAGATGGCTTTCCGTTTCACTACTTATGGGTACATTCTTATATTGATCCCGCAGCGCGTTGTACAGAATTTCTCGGTTGGCATCGGGAAAATGGGTCGCTTTTTGAGCTATCTGTGCTTCAAAGTTTTCCAACCTCGGATAGTTGCCGTACAGGTTTTCGATACTTGGCTTTTCGGCAAGGTAATCACAGATAAATTCCGTAAAATAGCCGGTGCGGTCAAATGGAAAATGGTCGATATTCATAGATGGTAAATATAAAACTCTTCATTTTGGAGGATTGCTAAAAATACGTTAATTACTTTGACCCCAATATGCGGCCAATGGTAGAATTTAAAGTCAGTTTTGGTTAATAATCATTAGATTTACCATCCTTTGCATTGGCCTATTGCTGATATGTATTCTCTTGGAAAGTCAGCACGCATCCGAATAAATCTATGCGAATATGAAGCACTTTTTACTCATAGCTACTATTTCCCTATCCCTTTTGACCACCGCCCAAGACCTGAAATCGCCTTCGGAATTTTTAGGTTATGAGCTCGGCACACAGTTTACGCGGCATCATCAGGTGGTCGATTACTATGAATATTTGGCGCATGCGGCATCCGATCGGGTGCGACTACTAGAATACGGACAGACTAATGAACGCCGGCCGTTGCTATTGGCCTACATCTCTTCCAAAGAAAATATTTCCGACCTTGAAAACATCCGAAAGTTGCACATCGCAACTACCGAAGGCAAGGGAAACCCCTCAAAGGCTATCGTTTGGCTGAGCTATAACGTGCACGGCAACGAAAGTGTGAGTACCGAGGCCTCGATGCTGACCGTTTATACGTTACTAACCAAAAAAAACGATTATCTTAAAAATACGGTCGTGCTTATAGACCCTTGCGTAAATCCCGATGGGCGCGAGCGTTACGTCAATTGGTACGGTCAATACAAAAACACCCCAAACAATGCCGACCCCAATAGTAAGGAACATCACGAGCCTTGGCTGAACGGCCGCGCCAACCATTATATGTTCGACCTCAACCGCGATTGGGCCTGGCTGACGCAGGTCGAAAGCCAACAGCGCATCAAGATGTTCAACCAATGGTTACCACATGTGCACGTTGATTTTCACGAACAAGGGGTTGATTCCCCCTATTATTTTGCCCCGGCAGCGGAGCCTTTTCATGAAGTCATCACCGATTTTCAACGGGAATTTCAGGTGACCGTCGGTAAGAACCACGCCAAATATTTCGATGCCAACGGATGGTTTTATTTTACCAAGGAAATTTTTGATCTCCTATACCCAAGCTATGGCGACACCTTCCCCACCTACAACGGCAGCATCGGCATGACCTACGAACAGGGCGGAAGCGGTCAGGCCGGCCTAGCCATTGAAACAAGTATCGGGGACACGTTGACCTTAAAGGATCGCATCGCGCACCACCTTACGACCGGATTATCGACCGTAGAAATTTCCTCGCAAAACGCCGAAAGATTAAATACGGAATTCAAAAAATTCTATGCGTCTAAGGATTATAAGTACAAAAGTTATGTTTTAAATGGGAATTCGGATAAAATAAATGCCCTGACCCAACTTTTGGGCCAACATGAAATCGAATATGGATGGGGAAAGAAAGGAAACATCAAGGGATACAACTATAACACCGGAAAAAATGAAAGTCTAAAAACCTCGGAAAACAGCCTAGTGGTTTCTACGGAACAGAAGAAGGGTACGTTGGTCAAAGTACTTTTTGAACCCAACGCCATGCTGAGTGATTCCCTCACCTACGATATTACCGCCTGGTCGCTGCCGTATGCATACGGTCTCGATGCGGTGGCTTCGGAAAGCAGGGTGGACATGAATTCAGCATTTAATGTGGCGAGAATTTTACCGTCAAAAGGAGCCAACCTTTCAAAGGATGCCTATGCTTTTCTTAGTGATTGGAACAGTTTTAAGGATGCCCAATTTTTATCCGATTTGTTGCAAGAGGATATACGGGTACGCTATGCCCAAAAACCCTTTAATATGGATGGCCACGAGTACGACCGTGGAAGCCTGATTATTACTATGGCGGATAATAAAAACAAGCTCGATTTCTTGATAAAATTATCAGAGGTCGCCACTAGGCACCTGAAAACGGTTCGAGGAACAACGACAGGTTTTGTAGAAGGTGGAAAAGACTTCGGTTCCAGCTCCGTAGTAATGGTCGATGCTCCCAAGGTGGCCCTTGTTTCAGGCGAACCGACATCCACTTTACAATTTGGCGAAATCTGGCATTTCTTCGAACAGCAACTCCAGTATCCCATTACCGTAATCGATACGGACTATATGACCGGTGTCGACCTTTCGGAATACGATGTACTTATTTTACCAAATGGCGACGGCTATAAAGATTTTATGGATGCCGATAAACTAAAATGCCTTAAAGAATGGGTTGAAAGCGGCGGCAAATTGATCGCTATGGGCGATGCCCTGAAGGGACTGACCGTTGATAACGGATTCGATCTCAAAGCTAAAGAAATCGAAAAGGATAGTACTATACACCTAGAATCACATGACTATAACGAACGCGAACAGATCATAAACACCATCACCGGAGCCATTTTCAAGACTAAGGTAGATACCACTCATCCATTGGCCTTTGGCTACGATGACACGTATTTCAGCTTAAAACTCGGCGATACTGCCTACGAGTATTTAAAGGTTGGGACCGTGGTCTATTTAGAAGCCAATAACACCCGGCCCGTCGCCGGATTTGCCGGAAGCGAAGCGCAAAAAAAAATTGGGGACACCCTTATTTTTGGCGTAGAGGAACATGGAGACGGAAAGGTCATCTATATGGTCGATAACCCGCTCTTTCGCGGCTTTTGGGAAAACGGGAAGCTGTTTTTTGCCAATGCACTTTTTATGGTGGAATAA
>RCMY010000280.1_pt1 | contig 53589 bp, 42 predicted proteins | sample 2041341 | NCBI WGS metagenome assembly RCMY01 (sample SAMN09708234, study PRJNA481090) | Marine sediment metagenome, whole genome shotgun sequencing project.
ACTTTATCCCATCACCACTCATGCCAAGTGTTAGTGACTATAGCGTAGCGACATATTATTAGGCAGCATCTGTTTGAAAGACTACTAGCCGCCCATTGCAAATTCTGCATATTTTCTCCCAGATTCGCACGTTATCTCTGCACATTGCGACCCTATGGTTGGCCAACAACAAATGGAAAAATACTCAACCCTGGAAGACAGCGTATACGGTATAGAAAAACCCCGCCAGCGTTAGGCGTGGCAATTGCAGTGAGCGGCATTTCGCGTTACTTGTAGAGTTAGCTAATCACCAGCAAACAATACTTCATTCATTTCGCGAGCCGCTATAAACCACATTTAATTAATGAAAAAATATAGCAAATTAATTGGCCTGAAATAACAATGCGTAGGCTTAATGTTATTCTGTCTAGTTACAATATATAAGCCTACTATATTTTAACACCGGTTGAATATATAATACCACTGTGATTTAATATCAAAAAGCGCAGGCAGTCGATAGCTGTAGCGACCAAAATTATCGCACAATGAACCGGCAACGTCAGCAATCAGCACGGGATAACTTCAGCATGAAAAATACGACTGACATTGTTATATTTGGCGGTCTGGGAGACCTGTCTGAACGTAAGCTGCTGCCCGCACTGTATCGCAGCGAAGCCGACAATCAGCTGGCAGCCGAGAGCCGTATCTTCCTGATTTCCAGGGATGATGTCAGCGATCAGGGTTGCATCGAACGCGTTAATGCGGCGCTCAAGCAGCATATGAACGCCGGTGAATTTGACCGCGCCTACTGGGATAGCTTTAGCAGGCGTATTACCCATGTCAGCATCGACCTGGCGACGCTGGATGAGCGTTGGGATGCACTGAAGCAGGGCATAGAGGCGACGGGGAACGCCTCACGAGTCTATTATTTTGCCATTCCGCCGAGCCTATATGGTCAAACCTGCGCGCATCTCAATGCCAAGGATTTGATCACGCCCGACACGCGCGTGGTGCTGGAAAAACCAATCGGCTACGACCACGAGTCGGCGGACAAGATTAATGCGCAAGTCGCGGAGTTTGTGGACGAAGATAATATTTATCGTATCGATCACTACCTCGGCAAAGAGACTGTGCAAAACCTGATGGCCTTGCGCTTCGGCAATGTGCTGTTTGAGCCGCTGTGGGATTGCAAAACCATCGATCATGTGGAGATCAGTATCGCCGAATCCGTCGGGCTGGAAGGTCGTACCGCGTTCTATGATAAAGCGGGGGCACTGCGCGATATGGTGCAGAACCACTTGCTGCAATTGCTGTGTCTGCTGACCATGGAACCGCCGGCCAGGCTGGATGCCGACAACATTCGTGCGGAGAAGTTGAAAGTGCTCAAGGCATTGCGCCGTATCGACGCAAGCAATGTCACGACGGATACCCTGCGTGGCCAGTATACCGCCGGTGTGGTAGCGGGTAAGTCGGTGCCGGGCTACCAGGAGGAGCTGGAAGCCGAATCAAAGGGTAGTAGCACAGAAACGTATGTGGCCATCAAGACCCATATCGACAATTGGCGTTGGGCGGGCGTGCCTTTTTATCTGCGCACCGGTAAACGCCTGGCGGAACGCTTCGCGGAGATTGTGATTCACTGCAAGTCCGTGTCGCATAACGTGTTCGACGAAGACGCCGGCCCGCTGCAACCCAATCGCCTGGTGATGCGTTTACAGCCCGAAGAGCGCATGCAATTGACGCTCATGTCCAAAGAGCTTAACCGGCAGGGCATACGCCTGCGCCCGGCCACCCTCAACCTGAACTTTGCCGATACCTTCAAGTACACCAAAAGTGACGCCTACCAGCGCTTGATTATCGACGCGGTGCAGGGTAACCCGGCGCTGTTCACCCACCGCGATGAGGTGGAGCAAGCCTGGCGGTGGATCGACCCTATTATCGATGCCTGGGAGAGTCAAAACATTGAGCCACAGAATTATCCCTCGGGCAGTTGGGGTCCGTCACAAGCGGAAGCCTGGTTTGAGAAGGCGTAAGGTGCAGGCCAACAGCAGGAACCAAATATGAGTACCGATAACTTGCTTACAGAACATTTTTACGCCACGCGAGACGAACTTGTGCGCGCGCTTACCGACACGTGCGTCGCCACGCTGGAGGATGCCCTGAGCGCACGCGCCAATGCGAGCTTATTGGTGTCGGGAGGCAGTTCGCCGGAACCCCTCTACGCCGCGCTGGCGCAGAGGCCGCTGCCCTGGGAGCGGGTCACGGTAGCATTGGTCGACGAACGCTGGGTAGACACGGATCATGCCGCCAGTAACGAGAAGTTCGTCAAGCAAGCGCTGTTACATGACGCGGCGGCCCAGGCAAAATTCGTTGGCATGAAAGGCGAGGCGGAGACTGCACTGGCGGGTGTGGAGCACGTGAATGGGCGCTACGACGCAGTGCCGTCCCCTTTCGACTTGTTGATTCTGGGCATGGGGCCTGATGGTCACACTGCGTCCTTGTTTCCGGATGCTGTTGGGCTCAAGCATGCACTTGATGCGAGCGATCAAGAATTATGTTGTGCAATAACGGCACACCAAAGCCCGGTCACCGGCAAGCATACGCAACGCATGACGTTAACACTGCACGGCATTTTGCAGGCGCGACAGATTGTATTGCTGATCACGGGTGAAGAGAAGCTGGCGGTCTATCGGCAGGCGTTGCGCAATACTTCTTACAACAGTATGCCGGTGAGCGCCGTATTGCAGCAGCAGCAAACGCCGGTAGCAGTTTACTGGGCACCCTGATTGGAGAGTGAGGAAAATGCTAAACGACCGCGCTAAAAAGGTCACCGACGACATCATCGAACGCAGTGAGAAAACGCGCCGCCTACCTCGCGGGTATCGACGCGGCCGCCAGTGAGGGCCCTCACCGCACGCGCCTTTCCTGCGGCAATCTGGCGCCGGGATTTGCCACGTGTTAGCCGGGTGAAAAAGACGATTTAACTGGCGCCGTTCAGGCCCATATCGGCATTGTATCGGCGTATAACGCTATGCTGTCGGTGCACCAACCGTACGAAACAACACCCGCGCTTATCAAACACGCCATTGCGGAGGCGGGGGGCGTAGCCCTGGCGCCCATGATCAAGGTTTTGAATGACACTTTTGGTATTGTCGAAGGCATTATTAATACTGGCAATGCGTATACCAACGATCAGCGTCTGGCAGACGTGCCGCATTCGGACTGGCGTCGCAGCAGCGGGTCGGTTTGTTAAAGCCCTTAACTGGTATGACAACGAATGGGGTTTTTCGCACCGCGTCTGCGACCTGTTGGCATTGATTAAACAACGCGTATAAAGAAGCGGCCGATGTGTCTGTGAAGCGCCGGAGAATTGTTCCGCGCTGGCATTGTTAGAAGTCAGGGTGCCTATGGATTTGCATGACAGATTTCTAACACAATATGTGATGATGAAAGTAGCGCTGGACAAAGACATCGACATAACGGAAATTGATGAGCATCCTGCCGATGAGCTGACTTGCCAATGCCTGGGAGACGCTTGGCTTGCCGAATCAAAAACTGCGGTGTGCAGGATCCGAAGTGTGCTCTCACCAGACAGCTACAATTATCTGTTTAACCCAATGCACACCGAGTCCGCGAAAGCACAGATTCTGCAAACAACGCCAGTTTCTTTTTGATAAGCGACTGTTCCAGTAGATCGCGTCACTGCAATTGAGGGAGAGGCATGCTGGTGTGAGCGCGTAGATTAAATTGCTATTCTCTGCGGCACGCCCCCTTTTAGCAAAACCGTTTTATCAGGTGCAAACTTGGAATAAATGGGCAGCATTGCACCGCCGATAGCGATCGCACCGCCCCCGACCTTACCGGCAAGGATATCCGGTACAAAAATGTGTTCGGGCGCCCCCGACATAAAGCGCCGGGAAACCATCTCGACAAGCTCGTTAACCAAAAATCGCGGTAGATAGGAGTCAATGACGATGGCTTGTAAATCCAGCAGCGCGATGGCAGATTGAAACGCGTAGACCAGTGCGTTGGCGCAATCATCCAGCCACTCCTGCACCATCGGGCGGGCGCTGTCCATGACGTCTGGCAGGTCGTATATCCCGGCAATATTAATGCCATGGGCAGCAAGATGGCGGCGCAAAACAAACAATGAGCTGCGATTGAGCAGAGTCTCAAACGTACCATCCAACGAGCGCGCACTATCAAGTATAGAGGGTGGCACCGGCATGGATGCGATATGGCCGGAGTTGCCATGCACTCCCACTTCCAGTCCGCCCTCGAGAATCAAGCCACCGCCTACAAAGGTCCCGAGAAAAACATAGAGAAAATTGGGTATTTTAATGCCACAACCAAATAGCAGTTCTGCAATGGCTGCCGCCGAGCAATCGTTCTCAAAATAGACAGGTAAATCAGTCCTTTTTATTATCTCATCCGCGAAATTAATCTCATTCCATTGCTGTGACAAGGCGTCGCTCATCTGCAATTCTTTGGTCCACGCCCCCATAAACCAGGGCATAGCAACACCAAGCCCCAGGAGTTTACCGGCATCGGTGTGCGATAGCCTGGATCGCAATACCGGAACTTCTTGTTCAATGGTCTCCAGTATGAAGGCGGGGTCGGAATAATCGTATTCGTGGCACATTTTTTCAATAATGGTCCCGCCAAAGTCCATCAACAGAAGCTCTAGATCGCGCCGCCCCACTTTTATCCCAATCGAAAAAGCGCCCTTGGGATTAATGGCATATAGCGTAGAGGGCTGGCCCTTACCACCCAAACGACGCCCCTCCCGCATGACCAAATCCTCGGCTTCCATTTCGTCAACAATGCGGGTCACTGCCTGGGCTGTTAAATTAGAGGCGCGAGCCAGGTCCGATTTCGAAGCTGTCCCTTTTTGTCTTAACGCCGTTAAGATCACGCGCTCATTGTAGCGACGCAATCCGCTGGAATTACTTCCCTTTCCCAAGTTTGTCATTTCCTAAATCACACCTTTTCAGCTTGATTATCCGCTTTTCGCAAGCCCGTCAATTCTGGCTTTTAACTCGCTAGTAGCGCTAAATTATACAATAAATCACAGTGAGATATTAATATCAAAAACTGCAATGACGTAAATCACAAAAAAACTCCGCATCATACGCCACTGAGCGCTACTTTTTCACCGTCAGAGTAACAATTGATAAATATAATGCACTGTGATTTAATTACCTTTGTGTCTTGTACGTGGCATAAAGTGACTAGCCTGAACCTTGTACTTGCAGAGCAATACTTGCAAGACCACGAAGTGGCATTGAGGAGAAAATATAGTGAGTAATAATTTGCAGTCTTCAGAACAGGATATTGATCCACAGGAGACGCAGGAGTGGCAGGAGGCTTGTTGTCGAACGCTTCGGCGTGGAGCGAGCGCAATACTTGCTGCATAAAACCATAGGGCAGGCCTACACTGCTGGTGTGCAGCCATCCATCGTCAGCACGCCGTACGTCAACACGATTGCCGCAGACAAGCAGCCGGACTATCCAGGCGACATCGAAATTGAGAAGAAGCTCCTGCGTGCGTTGCGTTGGAACGCCACCGCTATGGTGGTGCGTGCCAACCGCCAACCGGCCGAGCCGGGCGGACACATTGCCTCCTATCAGTCGTCAGCGGTAATGTATGAAGTAGGCTATCACCATTTCTGGAAAGGCCACGATCATCCCAACGGCAGCGATATGATTTTCATCCAGGGGCACACGTCACCTGGCACCTATGCCCGCGCCTATCTCGAAGGCCGCATTTCTGACGATCAGCTGAAAAACTTCCGGCTTGAAACCCAGGGCAAGGGCATATCGTCTTATCCGCACCCTTACCTGATGCCCGATTTCTGGCAATTTTCAACGGTATCGATGGGTCTGGGCCCGTTAATGGCCATTTATCAGGCCCGTTTTCTGAAGTATTTACAACATCGCGGGCTTGCTAAAACTCCGGACAATCACGCTGAAGGCCGTAAAGTCTGGGCCTTTTTGGGTGACGGCGAAATGGACGAGCCCGAGTCGCAGGGCGCAATCGCGCTGGCGTCACGCGAGAAACTCGACAACCTGGTATTCGTTGTTAACTGCAACCTGCAGCGACTGGACGGCCCGGTACGCGGCAACAGCAAAATTGTGCAGGAGCTGGAAGGCAACTTCCGTGGCGCCGGCTGGCAAGTCATTAAAGTGCTGTGGGGTTCCGGTTGGGACCGTCTGCTGGCACAGGACGACAAAGGCGTGCTGCGCAAACTGATGATGGAATGCGTCGACGGCGAGTACCAGAACTTCAAAAATAAAGGCGGTGCCTACCTGCGCGAAAACTTCTTCAATCGCTACCCGGAAACCAAAGCAATGGTAGCCGACATGACCGACGACCAGATCTACTACGATCTGATGCGCGGCGGTCACGATCACGAGAAAGTTTTCACCGCATACGACGCCGCAGTCAACACCGAAGGCCAGCCCACCGTGCTGCTGATTCACACGGTTAAAGGCTACGGCATGGGCGAAGCCGGCGAAGGTCAGAACATCAGTCACCAGCAGAAGAAACTCAGCGAAGCACAGCTGACCAAGCTGCGCGAGCGTTTCGATATACCGGTGGATGACGCTACGGTGCATGAAGCGGGTTTCTTTAAACCGGATGCCGACTCTGCCGAGATGAAATATCTCATGCAGAAGCGCGAAGCGCTGGGCGGCTTTTTACCCAAGCGACCCACCGAGTTTGAAACATTAGCGATACCCGACCTGGCCATCTTTGATGCGCTGTTTAAAGACAGCGGTGACCGCACATCGTCCACCACAATGGCCCTGGTCAGGTGCATGGTTGCTATCGCCCGCAACAAGGAAATTGGCCCGCGTCTGGTGCCCATCGTACCCGATGAAGCGCGTACCTTCGGTATGGAAGGTATGTTCCGCCAGGTCGGCATTTATGCCCACGAAGGACAGAAGTACACGCCCATGGACGCCGGCGACATTATGCCGTACAAGGAATCGAAATCAGGTCAAATGTTGCAGGAAGGCATCAACGAAGCGGGCGCGACGGCATCCTGGATAGCCGCGTCTACGTCGTACGCGAACAACAATATGATGATGATACCGGTGTACATCTATTATTCGATGTTCGGTTTTCAGCGCATCGGCGACCTGGCCTGGGCCGCCGGCGATATGTTGGCCCGGGGTTTCCTGGTTGGCGCAACCTCGGGACGTACTACGCTGAACGGTGAAGGTTTGCAGCACCAGGATGGACATAGCCAATTGTTTGCGGGCTTTATCCCCAACTGCATTGCGTATGATCCGACGTTTGCCTACGAGGTGGCGGTGATCTACCACGACGGATTGAAACGGATGTACGAAAAAGGCGAAAACGTCTTCTATTACATCACCACCTTGAACGAGAATTACCAGATGCCCGCTATGCCCGACGGCGTGGAAGAGGGCATCAAAAAAGGCATGTACGAATTCAGGGGTGCCGAGAAAAAAGGCGACCACCACGTGCAGTTGCTGGGCTGTGGTTCCATCCTCAACGAGGTGATTGCCGCTGCCGATCTGCTACAGGATGACTGGAATATCAGCGCTGATATCTGGTCAACGCCAAGTCTCGTTGAGCTGAGCCGCGATGGCGCGGCCGCAGAGCGCTGGAATCTGCTGCATCCCGACCAGGAACCAAGGCAGTCTTATGTACAGCAGTGCCTGGGCGGTAGAGAGGGCCCGGTGGTTGCGTCTACCGATTATATTCGCAGCTACGCAGAGCTGATCCGTGCTTACGTGCCGGGCGACTACCATGTGCTGGGTACCGACGGCTTCGGCCGCTCGGACAGCCGCGCGGCGCTGCGCAAGCACTTTGAAGTAGACCGCTATTACGTTACTATCGCCGCCTTGAAGGCGCTGGCAGACCAACATAAAACCAGCAAGGTGCAAAAGAAAGTCACGGCTAAGCATGTGTTGGACGCGATCGAGAAATACGACATAGACCCGGAAAAACCCAATCCTCTATACGCTTGAGCCACTGCCTGGAGAATATAAAATGGCCAAAGAAATAAAAGTTCCGGATATCGGTGATTTTTCCGATGTCGATGTAATCGAAGTATTAGTCAGCGTAGGTGATACTGTCTCGGTAGACGACGCGCTGTTAACGCTGGAGACTGACAAGGCATCGATGGACGTGCCGTCCTCTTCCGGTGGTGTTGTCAAGGAAATCAAAGTCGGCGTTGGCGATAAAGTGTCAATGGGCACTGTCATCCTGATCATGGAGGAGTCTGACGAGGCGAGCACCAGTGTCAGCGACAGCCAGGGCACACCGAAAGTGTCCGGTGGCGCCAGCAGTCAGGCGGCTTCAAGTGGTGCCGATGCGTATATGGAAGAAATTCACGTTCCCGATATCGGCGATTTCGACTCGGTAGACGTGATCGAAGTGCTGGTCAGCGAAGGTGACACGGTGCAAGCCGAAGAGTCGCTGATTACGCTGGAGTCAGACAAGGCTTCGATGGATATTCCGTCGCCCAAGGCCGGTGTGATCAAAAAGCTGCACATCGTAGTCGGCGACTCAGTCTCTAAAGGCTCCACTATTGCGACCATGGAGATCAGTGGCGGCGCACCGGCGCAGGCAGCAGCAGCAGCCGAGTCACCCGCTGCGGCGGCGCCAACCACGGCAGCCGTCCCGGCCGATCCGGCAGCAGCCGGATCGATTGACCACGCAGGCTTCAAACGCGTGCATGCCAGCCCCTCGGTACGTCGCATCGCTCGCGAGCTTGGCGTTGATCTGACCCAGTTGGCGCCAACCGGCCCGCACGGTCGAGTCACCGAGCAGGACGTACGCGACTTCAAAGCCACTGGCGGCAAGCCGGCCAAAGCAGCGCAAGCGGCAGGTAGCGCCGAAGGCGGCATGGGCATCCCGGTAATTACCCAGCCAGACTGGTCGAAGTTCGGCGACGTCAGCGAAGTGGCAATGAGTCGCATCAACAAGATGTCGGCCAAACACCTGCATCGCGCCTGGTTAAACGTGCCGCAGGTGACCCATTTCGACGAAGCCGACATCACCGAGCTGGAAGCCTACCGGCAGCAAATGAAGGGCAAGGCCAAGGAGATGGGTTTTGGTTTTACGCCGCTGGTATTCATGATGAAGGCGGTAGCGTCTGGTCTCAGAGAGTTTCCAAAATTCAACTGCGCCATGGCCGACGACGGCGCGACGCTGATACAGCGTCACTTTTATAACATCGGTATTGCAGTGGACACGCCGGATGGCCTGGTCGTGCCTGTGATTCGCGATGTAGATCGTAAAGGCTTGTTCGAGCTGGCCCGTGAGCTGGGAGAGGTATCCGCCCGTGCGCGTGACGGCAAGCTGAAAAACGACGATATGCAAGGCGGGTGTTTTTCAATTTCCAGCCTGGGTGGCATTGGCGGCACCAATTTCACGCCAATCGTTAATGCGCCGGAAGTTGCTATTCTCGGCTTAACGCGGTCGCAGTCGCGACTCGTGCGGCAAGACGGCAAAATCGTCGATCGTCTGATCCAGCCGCTGGCGGTTTCCTACGATCACCGCGTGATCGATGGCGCTTACGCCGCACGCTTCGTCAGCCATCTGGCGTTCAGTTTGACTGACGTTAGAAACTTAACGCTATAAACCGGGAGAATGACAATGAGCAATATAGTTGAAGTCAAAGTCCCGGATATCGGCGACTTTGACGAAGTTGATGTGATCGAAGTGCTAGTAGCGGCCGGCGACACCGTCGCCGAAGAAGACGCACTGATTACGCTGGAATCCGACAAAGCGTCCATGGACGTACCCTCACCGTATGCCGGCACCATCAAAGAGATGAAACTGGCGGCCGGCGATAAGGCCTCCGAGGGCAAAGTGCTGTGTACGATGGAAGTGGCCGATGGGGCGGGAGCCTCAGCACCAGCGCCTGCGGCTGAGCAACCCGCAGCTGCACCGGCGTCGGCACCCGCTGCTGCCTCGCACGGCGGCAGTGCTGATGTCACGTGTCAGATGTTGGTGTTGGGCGCTGGACCCGGCGGCTACACGGCCGCCTTCAGAGCAGCCGATCTGGGTATGCAAACCGTATTGGTCGAGCGCTGGGATACCCTGGGCGGTGTTTGCCTTAATGTTGGCTGTATCCCATCCAAAGCCTTACTGCATGCCGCTAAGGTGCTGGAAGAGGCCGAAGATATGGAGCAGTGCGGGATTAAATTCTCCAAGCCCAAAATCGACATTGATGCGCTGCGCGGTTGGAAAGAAAAAGTCGTCGGCAAGCTGACCGGTGGACTCACCGGCCTGGCGAAACAGCGCAAAGTGCAAACTGTGCAAGGTGTCGGCAAGTTCCTCGACCCGCACCACGTCGAAGTGACCGGCGACGACGGCAAAAAGACCACGATTAAATTCGACAACGCCGTTGTGGCGGTTGGTTCAGAGTCGGTAAAACTACCGTTTGTTCCGGACGACCCGCGCGTGATCGACTCGACGGGTGCCTTGGAGCTGGACAGCATTCCCAAGCATATGCTGGTCATCGGCGGTGGCATTATCGGACTGGAAATGGCAACCGTGTACTCGGCGCTCGGTAGCAAGATCACCGTAGTGGAGATGCTGCCACAGATAATGACCGGTGCGGATAAAGACATAGTCAAGCCATACTTTGCGCGCATTAAAAAGCGCTACGAAAATATTTTGCTCGACACCGGCGTTACGGCGGTAGAAGCGACCTCCAGGGGCATGAAGGTCACTTTCACGGGCAAAAATGCGCCCGACAAACCGCAAATATATGATAAAATTCTGCTTTCCGTTGGCCGTCGGCCAAACGGTAAGGAGATCGGCGCAGAGAATGCCGGCATCGCCGTAGACGACCGCGGCTTTGTGCAGGTGGTAGATACGCAACTGCGCACGACGCAACCTCACATCTTTGCGATTGGCGATGTGATCGGCCAACCGATGCTGGCACACAAGGCGGTACACGAAGGTAAAACTGCCGCCGAAGTCGCATCAGGCATGCCTTCTCACTTCGATGCGCGGGTGATTCCGTCGGTTGCCTACACCGACCCGGAAGTAGCGTGGGTAGGCGTCACTGAGGAAGAGGCGAAAGCGCAGGGTATAAAGTACGGCAAAGGCGTATTCCCCTGGGCCGCAAATGGCCGCTCGCTGTCGCTGAATCGTGATGAAGGGATTACCAAGGTGTTGTTCGACGAAGCAAGCGAATGTGTTATCGGTGCCGGTATCGTCGGCGTGAATGCAGGCGACTTGATCGCCGAGGTCGCCCTCGCTATCGAGATGAACGCAACGGCGGCGGACATCGGTTTAACGATACACCCACACCCGACGTTGTCAGAAACGGTGGCAATGTCGGCAGAGGCATTCGAGGGTACTCTCACCGATTTGTACATGCCAAAGAAGAAGTAGGCCGTTAAAAACCTGTCTCCCCCGCCGGTGCCGGGTTGGCAGCCGGCTGTATCCAGTTTGATTTAAGCTAAACCAGGAAAGGACTATGACCGTTCGTGTAACGATAGGGGGCCTGCAAGTGGCCAAACCCTTATATGATCTGATTGCTAATGAAGTCGTCGCTGATCTCGGCCTTGATGCCGACGAGATATGGCGTCAATTCGAACAAATTCATAATGAGCTGGCACCCAAAAATAGAGCCTTGCTGGAAAAGCGAGACGCACTGCAGGCACAAATTGATAGTTGGCATAAGGAACGCGCCGGGCAACCCCACGATGCAGACAGCTACAAGGCTTTTCTTGCCGACATCGGCTACCTGCTGCCCGAAGGGGAAAACTTTGCGATTGCCACCAATAATGTAGACCCCGAAATCTCCGAAATCGCCGGTCCGCAACTCGTGGTTCCCATTACCAATGCGCGCTTTGCGTTGAATGCTGCCAATGCGCGGTGGGGCAGTCTTTACGACGCGTTGTATGGTACTGATGTTGTTCCCGAAGACGACGGTGCCGAGCGAACCGCAGATTACAACCCCAAGCGCGGCCTGAAGGTTATTTTAAAAGCCCGCGAATTTCTCGACCAGATAGCGCCGCTTAAAAAAGGCAAGCACCGGGATTCCACCGACTATCACCTTGAGGGTAAAACGCTTAAAGTTGAACTGTCCGATAACAGCGTAACCGAGCTTCAGTATCCAGATACCTTTGTGGGTTTTCAGGGTGACAAACGCATGCCCACGGCCATTTTGCTGTGTGACCACGGTTTGCATGTAGAATTATCGATTGACCGCGATCATTATATAGGCAAGGAAGACCCTGCCGGTTTGCGCGATGTGCTGCTGGAATCGGCCGTAACAACTATTTTTGATTGCGAAGACTCGGTGGCAGTGGTCGATGGTGAAGACAAAACAACCGCCTACCGTAACTGGTTAGGTTTGAACAAAGGCACCCTGGTTGCTAAATTTGAAAAAACCGGACGCTCCAATTACCGCAGGCTAAATGCGGACCGTTTCTACGTCACCAGTAACAATCGCAGACTATTACTTCCCGGTCGCAGCCTGATGCTGGTGCGCAATGTCGGGCATCTGATGACCAATAATGCAGTGCTGGATAAAGCCGGTAACGAAGTATTCGAAGGCATATTGGATGGCCTGATCACGTCTTTGATTGCCATGTATGACATTCAGGGCAAGGGCGAATACCAAAACAGTGTGCGCGGCAGCATCTATATTGTAAAGCCGAAAATGCATGGCCCCGAAGAGGTTGCTTTTACCTGCGAACTCTTCTCTCGCATAGAAGATGCGTTGGGGCTCAATCGCAACACACTCAAAGTCGGCATTATGGACGAAGAGCGGCGCACTACGGTCAACCTAAAGGAGTGCATACGCGTCGCTAAAGAGCGCGTGGTGTTTATTAATACCGGGTTTCTGGATCGCACCGGCGATGAAATTCATACCAGCATGCTGGCCGGCCCGATGGTCCGCAAAAGCGAAATGAAGCACCAGCCGTGGATCAAAGCCTACGAGAACTGGAACATGGATATCGGTCTTGAATGTGGCTTGATGGGCCGCGCTCAAATCGGTAAGGGCATGTGGGCAATGCCCGACCTGATGGCAGATATGATGGCAGCCAAAATCGAGCATCCGAAGTCGGGTGCAAATACCGCCTGGGTGCCGTCACCCACTGCGGCGACCTTGCACGCGTTGCACTACCACCAGGTCAATGTTGCCGAGCGGCAGCGGGAAATTGCACAACGCGACCGGGCCAGTCTGGATGATATTCTGACTATTCCGCTACTGGCTGATCCACAGAGCCTGTCCGAAGATGATATTCAACAGGAATTGGATAACAATATTCAAGGCTTGCTTGGTTACGTCGTGCGCTGGATCGATGCCGGCATCGGTTGTTCCAAGGTGCCGGATATCAACAATGTCGGCTTGATGGAAGACCGCGCCACCTTGCGCATTTCAAGTCAACATGTTGCCAATTGGCTGGAGCACGCCATCTGCACCGAAGCCCAGGTAATGGAAACGCTAAAACGTATGGCTGCTGTGGTAGATGAGCAGAATGCCGGCGATCCAACCTATCAGGCGATGGCGCCTGGCTATGAAGGTATAGCCTTTCGCGCTGCCAGTGATTTGATCTTCAAAGGCAAACAGCAACCCAGCGGTTATACTGAACCGCTACTGCACGCCCATAGAATCGATAAAAAACGCAGCACGGCGGCTTAGGCACGACTGCCCATGCCCGTTAGCCTGGGACAGCGCGCTCCCGCCAGATTGGTGGGGGAGCCGTGTAACACACAAGGGCCGGCTACATAGGTGAGAAAACCTTATCGCTGTAGCATCAGCAAAGCGCTGATAACGTCGCGCAGGCGCTATGACGTTTACATTTTAATTTCAATTCTAATTCTAAACAGGAGCTTATTATGAACGCAGAAGATGTAGTTATCGTCGGTGCATGCCGCACAGCCGTGGGCAATTTCAGCGGCAGTCTGGCTACTGTTCCCGCCAGCACGCTGGGAGCGGCCGTTATCAAAGACCTGCTCAAGCGTACTGGTGTCGCCGGCGACCAGGTGGATGAAGTGATTTTGGGCCAGGTGCTCACCGCTGGCGTTGGCCAAAACCCGGCTCGTCAGGCAGCTATCGAAGCCGGATTGCCCGACTCCGTGCCGGCTATCACCATTAACAAGGTTTGCGGAAGCGGCCTAAAGGCAGTACACTTCGCCGCGCAAGCCATTCGATGTGGCGACGCCGAAGTCATTATTGCCGGTGGCCAGGAGAATATGAGCCTGGCACCGCACGTACTGGACAAATCCCGGGTCGGCCAAAAAATGGGCGACTGGACAATGAAAGACAGCATGATCGAAGACGGCCTGTGGGACGCCTTCAACCAGTACCATATGGGTACAACAGCAGAAAACATCGCGCAAAAATTCAACATCGATCGGCAAACGCAGGACGAATTTGCCGCTGCTTCGCAGCAAAAAGCTGAAGCGGCGCAAAAGGAAAACAAATTTGCCGATGAGATTACCGCAATAGAAATTCCACAGCGTAAAGGTGATCCCAAAGTATTTGACACTGACGAATTTCCGCGCGCAGGTACCACGGCTGAAAGCCTGGGCAAATTACGTCCGGCTTTTAGCAAGGATGGTTCGGTCACGGCCGGCAACGCCTCAGGCCTTAACGATGGGGCAGCGGTGGTGATGGTAACAACAGCCGCAAAAGCTAAAGAATTGGGGCTAACCCCGCTGGCAAAAATCGTCGCCTATGCGAATGCCGGCGTGGACCCGAAAATCATGGGCACCGGCCCCATACCGGCCACCCGCCGCGCGCTTGAAAAAGCAGATTGGAGCGTAGGCGATCTTGACCTGATAGAGTCTAACGAAGCCTTTGCGGCGCAGGCACTGTCGGTCAACGGCGAGTTAGGTTGGGACACAAACAAAGTCAATGTCAATGGCGGTGCCATTGCAATCGGTCATCCCATTGGCGCGTCCGGCACGCGTATTTTGGTCACATTGTTGTATGAAATGCAGCGTTGCGATGCGAAAAAAGGCCTCGCGACTTTATGTATCGGGGGTGGCCAGGGCGTCGCTCTCGCCGTTGAACGTTAGTTAATTAGTCAGGAGTAGTAACAGGATGCAGTTAGACAAGAAAGTCATAGTCATAACCGGTGGCGCGCAAGGTATCGGCTTTAGTATGAGCAAGCTGCTGGCAGCACGCGGTGCACGCGTGGTGCTGGCAGACATGAATGCCGACCAGTTAGAGACCGCGGTCGCTGAACTAAAGTCAGAAGGTCACGACGCGTACGCCTACACCGTCAACGTCGCCAAAGAAGACGACGTCGTCGCGCTGTTCGATAATGTCGCGAAAGATCTCGGTGCGTTGAACGGCTTGATCAACAATGCGGGCATTACCCGTGACGAGTTGTTGATCAAGGCCGACCACGGCGTTGTACGCAAGAAATTTTCCTTGTCAGACTGGCAGGCCGTTATTGATGTCAATCTAACCGGTGTGTTTCTGTGTGGACGTGAGGCCGCAGCACATATGGTAAATCTCGGCTGCGAAGGCGTCATTATTAATATTTCCAGTATTTCCAGAGCGGGTAATATCGGGCAGACCAACTATACCGCTGCCAAAGCGGCGGTTGCGGCGATGGCAGTGACATGGGCCAAGGAACTGGCGCGCTATAACATTCGCGCAGCGGCTATAGCTCCTGGGTTTGTCGCCACCGAGTTGGTGACCAGCATGAATCAAACAGTATTAGACGCGATTACATCGAAGATACCGCTCCGCCGTCTGGGCGAGCCTGAAGAAATCGCGCGCGCAGCGGTTGAGATCTTTGAGAATGACTATCTGACGGGGCGCGTAGTAGAGATAGACGGCGGGCTGCGTCTGTAGTTGCTGCTCTTGCTGCTCTTGTAGTTGTAGTGCGGCAAGGCGGCAGTGTCCCACCGTGCAATGTTTGAACATACCAGGTAACGAGAGGATAAGATCATGGCAAGAGTAGCATTAGTCACAGGCGGTACCCGCGGAATTGGCGAAGCCATATCCATTGGTTTAAAGGAGAAAGGCTACACAGTGGCTGCGAACTACGCCGGCAACGACGATGCGGCCAACGCGTTTGCCGACAAAAACGGCATCAAGGTGTATAAGTTTGATGTGTCAGATTTCGCCGCCAGTGAAGCAGGCGTGGCGCAAATCGAAAAAGATCTGGGACCGGTTGATGTTTTGGTAAATAACGCCGGTATCACCCGTGACGGCACCCTGCATAAAATGGGTCCGGAGCAGTGGCAGGCAGTGATACAAACCAACCTTAGCTCCTGTTACAATCTTTGTCATGCGGTCATTGGCGGTATGCGGGAACGTAATTTTGGCCGCATTGTGAATATCGGCTCGGTCAACGGCCAAGCCGGCCAGTATGGCCAGGTTAACTACGCGGCCGCCAAGTCGGGCATACACGGTTTCACCAAGGCTTTGGCGCAGGAAGGTGCGAGCAAGGGAATTACGGTTAACGCAATTGCCCCCGGCTATGTGGAAACCGATATGGTTCGTGCCGTACCGGCCAATGTGTTGGAAAAAATTGTTGCGAAAATTCCGGTGGGCCGTCTGGGACAGGCGAAAGATATTGCCCGCGGGGTAGAGTTCCTGGTAGCCGACGAAGCAGGGTTTATCACCGGTGCCACGTTGTCCATTAATGGCGGCCAACACATGTACTAACCAGTACGAGGTTTTACTTAAAAGCTGCTGAAAAGGTCTTTGTGAACTTTTCAGCGTACGCAAAGAAGAAAATGCAGTCAGCGCTTTCTTTGCATCGCAAGCGGCACTTCATTGTGCCGCTTGTCATTTGCGCTCAGATTTCAACCAACGAAAGGAAAATATTTTGAATACAAGTTTCGGTTTACCGCTAGTAGAAGATGCAGACCTGATAAAAATGGATCGTGAGTTTCGAACGTTTTTGGCGCAGATGAGCCAGGGCATGTCGCCGGTCGAAATGGGTCTCGCCACACTCGACTGGATTTCTCATCTCGCTATTTCACCGGGCAAACGTTTGCAGCTCGCGCAAAGCTTTATTACCAAAACGCGTGATATGGGTATTTACAGCATAACTTCTTTGTTTAGCAAGGAAGCCAAGGGCCCTGCCTCGACAATAGAACGACGCATGAGCGGCGAGACGTGGCAAAAGTGGCCGTTTAAAGTGTTTGCACAAGGTCATCAGGTCACTAAAGACTGGTGGTTGGAAGCGGCGATCGGAGTGGAGGGCGTACGCCCTGATAACGAAATTTTCGTCCATGCCATTATCGAGAATATGCTCGACTTGATGTCACCGGCTAATACGCCGCTGACTAATCCCGATGTGCTGAAAACAACGGTTAAAGAGCGCGGCAAAAACCTGTTCCGTGGCATGAAATATTTGGTCAAAGATCAACTTCGTGACGCGGCCAACACCGGCATCGAAGAAAACGACGTATTCAAGGTGGGCGAAAACCTGGCGATCACGCCGGGTAAGGTTGTATTCCAAAATGAATTAATCGAACTTATCCAGTACCAGCCGGTAACAGAAGAAGTTGGCGCAGAGCCAGTACTGATCTGCCCGGCGTGGATTATGAAATACTACATTCTTGACCTGTCGCAGAAAAACTCGATGGTGAAGTTTCTTACCGAACAGGGTAAAACGGTGTTCATCATATCCTGGAAAAACCCCGACGCCAGCGATAAGAACCTAAGCTTTTTAGACTACGTAGAGCTCGGCTTGCTGGCGGCAATCGACACGGTCAGCGAAATCTGCCCGAAACAGAAAATCAATGCGGTCGGCTACTGCATTGGTGGCACTTTATTGTCTATTGCTGCCGCGGCCATGGCGCGCGACGGCGACCACCGACTGAAAAGTATCACCCTGCTGGCCGCACAAGCGGATTTCTCAGAGGCCGGTGAAATTACCCGTTTTATCAGTCCCAGCCAGTTGTCGTATCTCGAGAAGATAATGTGGAAACGCGGTTATCTGGGTAGCGAAAATATGGGTGGGGCGTTCAGCGTGCTGCGCGCCAGCGACTTGGTCTACGGTGGAATGGTCGACCGCTACCTGCTGGGCAATGAAGCGTCGCGTAATGACTTAATGTCCTGGAACGCCGATGGTACGCGCCTGCCGTACCTGATGCATACCGAATACCTGACAGAATTGTATTTGAACAATAGCCTGGCGCAAAACAAGTTCAAAGTTGGCGGCAAAGCGATTTCAATGGCAGACATTGACGTGCCAATGTTCGTGGTAGGCACCGAGACAGATCATGTGGCGCCGTGGCAATCGGTGTTCAAATTACACGGTCTGACTCGCTCCGAGCTGACGTTCCTGCTCACCAGCGGCGGCCACAATGCGGGTATCGTTAGCGGGCGTGAGCATCCCCGTCGCCGTTATCGAATCCACACTCGCAAGCCTGGCGATAATTATATTGCGCCGGAAGAATGGTTCGAAGAAGTGGACGTTAACAAGGGGTCGTGGTGGCCTGCCTGGGATGCATGGCTTGATACCCAAACCAGCAAAAAGATCAAGCCGCCCCCCTTTGGCGTGGGCAAAAAATCGGCAAAATCCCTACGAGATGCGCCGGGCGAATACGTGTTTGGATAACCTGATTTAGTGTTGCAGCTATCGGTGATTACGTCGCCGATAGCTATTTTTCGGCAACACTCAATGCTGAGCTATAACATTTTGATTAATGTTGCGTGAAAATAAATTGGGAGAAAAATGAATGAGCGATGATCTGGACAAAGAAGCCCTTGAGTATCACGCTGTGTATCCGCCGGGAAAACTGGCGATTGTTGCTACTAAACCAATGGCGACGCAACGCGATTTATCGCTGGCATATTCTCCCGGTGTCGCCGCCGCCTGCATGGCCATCGCCGACGATGCCAGCACCGCTGCTACCTACACCGCTAAAGGTAACCTGGTTGGGGTTATTACCAACGGTACGGCCGTCCTCGGTTTAGGTAACATCGGCGCGCTTGCGTCCAAACCGGTAATGGAAGGCAAAGCCGTACTGTTTAAGAAGTTCTCGGGTGTCGATGTATTCGACATTGAAGTAGACGAACTTGACCCACAAAAATTTATTGAAATTGTCGCCGGGCTAGAGCCAACATTCGGTGGCATAAATCTGGAAGATATTAAAGCGCCTGAGTGTTTCGAGATAGAAGAAGCACTACGCGAACGCATGAATATTCCGGTGTTTCACGACGACCAGCACGGCACAGCCATCGTCACCGCGTCGGCAATTAACAGCGCGCTGAAGGTAGTCGGTAAAGATCTGGCCGAGGTGAAGCTGGTGTGCAGTGGCGCTGGTGCGGCAGCGCAAGCTTGTCTCGATCTATTGGTTAATATGGGACTTAACAAAGACAACGTTCTCGTGCTGGACAGCCGCGGCGTTATCTACAATGGTCGCGAGCGGGTCGACAAGTACAAAGCGCGTTATGCCACCGATAACGAAGCACGTACCATGGGCGATGCGATCGTCGGCGCAGATATTTTTCTCGGCTGTTCCGGCCCCGGATCGCTAACCGGTGACCAGGTAGCAAAAATGTGTCACACGCCAATTATCCTGGCGTTAGCCAACCCGGTGCCAGAGATTATGCCGGAAGAGGCGCGTGCTGCCAATCCGAACGTGATCATGGCGACCGGCCGTTCGGACTACCCGAACCAGGTAAACAACGTACTTTGCTTCCCCTTCATTTTCCGTGGTGCGTTGGATGTAGGTGCAACCACCATCAACGAAGAAATGAAAATCGCCTGCGTTGAGACGCTGACTAAGTTGGCGATGGAAGTGCCGCCGGAAATCGTCAAAGCAACCTACACCGGTGAGTCGTTGAAATTTGGTCCGGAATACCTCATTCCGAAACCCTTCGACCCGCGCCTGATTACCGAAGTCGCCTCCGCCGTCGCTAAAGCGGCAATGCAAAGCGGCGTTGCTACCCGGCCCATCAAGAACTTTCGAAAGTACAGGGATCAACTATCTCAGTTTGTGTTCAAGTCAAGCGGCGTGATGTACCCGATTATTGAGCGCGCCAGGCAGAGCACGACCAGACTGTGCTACGCGGAAGCCGAGGATGACCGCGTGCTGCAAGCGGTGCAGCAAGTAATAGACGATGGTATAGCGTTTCCGGTGCTGGTAGGGCGTGAGCAAGTCATTGAAGGAAAAATCAAAGAGCTTGGCCTGCAAATGCAAAACGGCAAAGACTACGAAATTGTCGATCGCAGCGATGCAGCGGCGTTGCAGAAGTATAGCGACGCTTATCTAAAAATCATGGGGCGGCGTGGTGTATCGCCGGCCAGGGCGCGGCATCTTATCGATTCGAGAAGCACAGTGCTGTCGTGTCTAATGCTGCATTGTGGTGACGTCGACGCGCTGTTGTGTGGCGCCATCGGGCCCTTTGCCCAGCGGTTGGAAACCATCAACGAAATTATCGGTAGAGCAGACGGCGTGAGCAAGCTGTCGACTGTGGTAGGCATTATCTTGCCGTCGGGAACGTATTTTATTTGCGATACCCATGTAACGTACAATCCGAATGCGCAGGAACTGGCCGAAATGGCCGTGCTAGCCGCAGCCGAAGTCAAACGCTTTGGGGTAGAGCCCAAGTTGGCTTTTGTGTCCCATTCCAATTTTGGTTCCAGTCGCGAGGAGGGCGCCATCAAGATGTTTGAGGCGACCAATCTGTTGCGGAAAATGGCACCTGAACTCGAAGTTGATGGCGAAATGAGTGCCGATGCAGCTTTGTCGCCGGTTTTTAGAAAGTCAGTTTTCCCCGACTCAACGTTAAGCGGACCCGCTAACTTATTGATCATGCCAAGCAGAGATGCCGCCCATATCGCCTTTACGCTGATCAAGGCAGCGGCGGACGCGACCGTGATCGGTCCGATTCTGGTGGGCGCTAACAAGCCGGCTAATATTGTGACGCAGTCAGTCTCGGTTCGTGGTTTGGTCAATATGAGCGCTATCTCGGCAGTGAAGGCGCAGCTCTAACAGTAGCAACGGTAAAGTCTCTCTTACCTCTCTGTAGGAGCGACTTTAGTCGCGAAGAGTTTGCCAACTTATTATTGCGAGACTGCTTTCGAGCACTAGCCGGCTCGTGCTTTAAACAGCTTCATTAACAGGGCTGTACCGAACCCCCAGAAGCCATTCAGTATCAAACCTGCAACCCACTTTTGCGTGCTAACATCGATTCCTTTCATAGGAAACACCAGCAACATTGCCACTGCAGTAGGTCCAACCGCGCCTATCAAAACAGCCAGCGCCCAATATTTCGCTGCGTAAAACCGACCGATGAATGCCCACAACACAATACCCCACAGCCCGCCAAAAAACGCTAGCGATAGCACTGCGGGCACGCTCAGTGGTTGTACCGGGTTCATATTAAATGGCGGTGCAGGCGCTAATCCCGCCAGGTAGAAGACGCCAAACAGCGTCTGATGAAACAGTAGAGTAGCCAGAAACCCACTGAAAAATGCCTTTAACCAAACCATTGAGTGCTCCAATATGTTTTTGTGCGAAAATATGGATCCCGCGATAAACTGCCATCCCCACAGCTACCGTCACCCGTTCACAATATGACATATATACATGAAACGATCGTTAAACTACAGCACAGCAGCCCGGCGCAGGCAGAGTTTTATCAGGCAGTAGAGGAAGTCCTGGATTCTTTGCAACCGGTGCTCGATAAGAGTGAGCAGTACCATCGACATGCAATTATCGAGCGCATTGTGGAGCCGGAGCGGCAAATTATGTTCCGTGTACCGTGGGTTGATGACCAGGGTAATGTGCAGGTCAACAAAGGTTATCGTGTCGAGTTTAATTCGGCGCTGGGGCCCTACAAGGGCGGCTTACGCTTTCATCCCAGCGTCAACGGCAGCATCGTTAAATTTTTAGGGTTTGAGCAAATATTCAAGAATGCGTTAACCGGCCTGCCCATCGGCGGCGGTAAGGGTGGCGCTAACTTTGATCCCAAGGGCAAAACCGACGCCGAAATTATGCGTTTTTGTCAGTCATTTATTAACGAGCTATATCGCCATATAGGCCCTACCACCGACGTGCCGGCCGGCGACATTGGCGTAGGCGGGCGTGAGATTGGCTATATGTTCGGCCAATATAAGCGACTAACCGGTCAGTTTGACGGCGTATTAACTGGTAAAAGCCTGCTGTGGGGCGGATCACTAGTGCGCAAGGAAGCCACCGGTTATGGTTGCGTATATTTCGCTCAGAATATGCTGGAGGATAAAGGCGCTACCCTAGCTGGGAAAACCTGCCTCGTCTCTGGCTCGGGCAACGTGGCGATTTACACCATAGAAAAACTTTACCAACTTGGCGCATGCCCAGTGACCTGTTCCGACTCCAGCGGCACCATTCATCATGCTGCCGGTATTAACCTTGAAACACTCAAAGATCTGAAGGAAGTCAAGAAAGCACGCCTGACTGAATACCTGAACAGTCACGCCGACGCAGAGTTTATTCCGGTAGCCGACTACCCGGCCGACGGCCACGCACCTTGGCGCATTGCCGGCCAGCTTGCCTTTCCCTGCGCCACACAAAACGAGTTGACCGGAGCCGATGCGAATGCGTTGCTTGCTAACGGTTGCTTAGCCGTGTCTGAAGGAGCCAATATGCCCGCCACCCAGGATGCGGTGGACGCCTTTCTCGATGCCAAAATTTGTTACGGCCCGGGCAAGGCAGCCAACGCTGGCGGCGTAGCCACCAGCCAGTTGGAAATGGCGCAAAATGCCAGCATGCAACGCTGGAGTTTTGCAGATGTAGACGAAAAGCTGAAGGTCATCATGGCTAATGTCTATAACACCGTGCGTGATACTGCCGAGGAATTCGATGCATCCCACAACTTTGTGCTGGGCGCCAATATCGCCGGTTTTCGCACAGTGGCGGACGCGATGATTGAGCAGGGTGTGGTGTAATTGCAAAAACAGCCGTCGTGCGCCTAAAGCGCTGGCTGTTATTAGTCTGCGGTTGGCTTTGCGTGAGCTTGGGGTTGATCGGCGTGTTCTTGCCGCTGCTGCCAACAACACCGTTTTTGTTACTGGCCGCAGCGGCGTTTTCCAGAAGCTCGCGCACGCTTGCTAATTGGCTGTATCAACACCAACGCTTCGGTCCATTATTGCAGGCATGGGATCAACACCGCATCATTCCGCTGCGAGCCAAGCTGTTGGCAACGGTCATGATACTGGCTAGCGTCAGTTATCTGTGGCTGGCGGCACCTGTTAGCAATGTGGCACGGCTTGGTGTCACGCTGACGGTGGCGATGACGCTGACTTATATCTGGAGTAAGCCCAGCCGAACAAGCTGAAAGCAGGACTTCCGCAGACGATGCTACAGCAAACCCAACAGCGGCTGTTTGCTTACCGCAACCAGTACAATATAGAAAAACACACACTGTGCCGCAATCCATGCGGCCAGCTTTGCGACGCGCGTTTTGCCAAATCGCAACGCCACCATTCCCAGCGCAATATAGAGCAGTAGACCGCTTACCTTGGCGGTTAACCAGCTATTTTGCAGTGGGTATTGATGTACTGTGATAGCCAAAGCAATCGCGCTGCCGAGCAGCAGCGTATCAATAATATGCGGCACAATTCTGACCCACGACCGTTGCAGTGCAGCGCTGTTGCGCAGCATCCAGATGCCGCGCAGCAAAAACAGCAAATAGCTGGCGATAACGGCGCTGATATGTATAGCTTTTAGTACGGTATAACTCATCGTTCGCGAATCGCCTATAATTTCTCGTCGAAGCACAAGCGCACAATATACACAACGTGGTATTGGCGATGTGATTATTTAGTCTATGATAGTCGGGTCTTTATTCGCTACCATATGAAATAGAAGCGAAATTCAGGAGGTTTTATGCTAAGGCGCGAAATTATTGTTCCCACACTGTTGTTGACGGCAGTACTTTGCGCGCCGGCACACGCGTATATTGACCCGGGCTCCGGCAGCGCCATCATGTCGGCGATTATAGGTTTTTTTGTTGCGGTTTCACTGGCGGTGAAAACCTATTGGTACAAAATAAAATCACTGTTTGGTGCTGGCCAGAGCAAAACTCCGGCTGACGATGCGGGTCATGAATCGCCGCCGGCTGAAGCTGAAGAGCGGCCGAAGGTACCGGCAGAAGAGCGCTAGTATGGACGCCAGTGCAATCGACACAGACATGGTTCCAGGCAAGAGTTATTGGAACGAGTTTTATAGCCAGTGGGCACTCGACGTGCCATCGCAATTCTGCGTGCAAATGGCGGTCGAGCTGGAGCCCAAAGCAGTGCTGGTAGAATTCGGCTGCGGTAATGGCAGAGACACATGCTATTTGGCAAAGCAGGGTTTTCAGCTGGTGGCAATGGACTTTTGTGAGCAGGCGGTTGCCAACGGCAATGCCAAGCTGGACAAACTGAATATCAGACATGCTGACGTAGCGGTTGGTGACGTAACCCGTGACGCAGATGTGCAAAGCGCTTTGCTGCGGGCGCGGAAAAAGCTGGACGGTGGGTCGACCGGTGTTACGGTTTATTCCCGATTTTTACTGCATTCGCTTACAGCTGATCAGGAAACCAGGTTTTTAACAGCGCTGGCAGCGCATCTGCAGTGCGGCGACAAAGTATATTTTGAATTCCGCTGCAGTGAAGATGCAGCGACCAGCAAAATCTACGGTCATCATTTTCGACGCTACATCGACACCCAATTATTTACCGAGCAAATGCAAACGACGTATGGTTTCGATATCGACTATCAAATCACTGGCCAGGGGTTAGCCAAATATAAATCAGAAGATCCGTTCATCACTCGTATCATTGCCGTTAAGCGTTAGGGCTTGTCGCGCCTGCAAGCTTTCGGGCTTAAATATTTGAACGGCGTATGAAGTTGCCTGCCATTGTGCGTCACATATCTGACGCCGCAAACTTAACCCGCCTGCCCAAAGCACAGCGCCGCCTGGTTTTCTATTCCGAAGGTAAAACTTACTGGGTGCATCTCAAAGGCTTGCTGCAGGCAGTGCTTGAACTGTCTGATGTGGCGGTGTGCTATGTCTCGTCGGGTGCTGATGATCCTGGCCTGACGTACCGCCATCCACAGCTGCGCAGTTTCAAAATCGATGAAGCTGCGGTACGCAACTGGTTGTTCGAGAATATCGATTGTGATCTGATGGTCATGACCATGCCCGACCTGCACCGATACCAGGTTAAACGCTCTAAACACGCCGTGCGTTACGTCTACGTACAGCACTCGCTGGTGAGTCTGCATATGGTGTATAGAACGGGTGCCTTCGACCACTATGACATTGTTTTCTGCGCTGGTCCGCATCACGTCACCGAGATGCAGGCGCTAGCCAGACAGCGCCAATTCGAGCCCAAGCAATTGATAGAACACGGCTACGCGCGGCTGGACTCGATCATTCGCAATGCTCAGCCACGGCAATCCACAGCCAATACCCGGCCGCATATACTGGTCGCGCCCTCATGGGGCGAGCACTCAATCAGTGAAACGCTAGGCGCGGCGTTGATTGACGCGCTGTTAGCGCAGGATTTTCACGTCACCTTTCGCCCGCATCCACAAACCGTCAAGTTTGCCGGGCAGAAAGTACAGGCTATTCAACACAAGCATCGGGCCGATTCGCGCTTCGAGCTGGAGGTCGATATCGCCAGTGAAGACTCTCTACATCGCTCCGACCTGATGATCTGCGATTGGTCCGGTGCCGCGCTGGACTACGCGTTCGGGCTGGAAAAGCCGGTGCTTTTTATCGACGTGCCGCGCAAGGTCAACAATCCTGACTATGCGGCGCTGGCTATTCAACCTTTCGAAGTGGCCATTCGCGAACGCTTGGGCGGTGTGTTGGCGAGCGATAATATCTCTCAGGTCGGTGCCGCCGTTCAAGAGTTGCTGGCAAAAGGCACAGCCGAGTCGCTAGCGTCGCTGCGTGCGCAATCGGTGTTTAACGTTGGCGTATGCGATCGCAAAGGAGCTGAGGAGCTGCTTGCGCTGCTTTGATGTCGACACCACACTAAATGCCATGCAGTATTTAATTCGTCTCGTTATTATTGCAGCCGCATTGAGTGGCAGCATTGCTTGTGTGTTTGCCAGTCAGCCCCTCGCGGCCGAAACCATGGCATGTCACTACAGCGCAAGCGAGTTAAAAGACATTGTGGCCGCACAATCGTCGGTCAAGTTGCCGAACGGCACACCCACCGGCAATGCCGCACCTGGTGACAATACTAACAAGCCTGCTATCAACTCTGATCTCAATTCTGCTCTCAATTTAAGTATGACATGTGAGGGCAGTTTTCTTGCTATCGATGTGTCGCGCCTGCCCCCGCCAGCAACGCTTAAGCTCAGTATCCCCACCGCGAGTGTGCAGGATCAGTATCCGTTCGCGGGTTTGGCTGGTTATTATCAGCGTTTGCTGGGAGTCAGTCTCGATGCAAACAGCAGCGTTGCACCACTGGCTTTGCCGGCAGAGAACATACCGATGGCGGCTAACGAATGGGCGGGAGTGCAGGGTCGCTACCAGGTGTTTTTGGTCACCGCGCCAGGTGCCACGCTGCTGCTGGATGAGCAGAAAATTGAATTACGCTGGTCCTCAAAAGCGACCGCAGAGGTTCGCGTTTTTCTCGGGCTGCCTGGTGCCCGGCAGCCTGCCTTCAATGCTTTACGCTATGGGCATTTATGGGGCTGGCTCGCTGCATTGTGTCTCGGCATCGAAAAATTACTATTATTGCTGCACGCTGCCCTGACGGCGAATTGGGGTGTGGCGATTGTGCTACTGGCGATTACCCTCAAACTGTTGCTGCTGCCCGTCAGTTTGCTTACAGCGAAAGCGCAGGCAAAGGTCAATCTCCTGCAAGCGCAGTTGCAGCCAAAATTAACGGCGATTAAGGGCAATTACGACGGTGAGGAAGCACACCAGCGCAGTATGGCCGCTTACAAGTCGCTTGGTATCTCGCCCTTTTTTGCGCTGCGGCCGTTGCCGGGCACGCTAATACAGCTGCCAATTCTGGTCGCCACATTCAATGTGTTAGGTGAAATGCCGCAGCTGCAGGGTGCAACGTTTTTATGGATAAACAATCTGGCGTATCCCGATGCGGTCGCAGCATTGCCATTCACTGTGCCGGCCATGGGGGCAGGGCTTAATTTCTTACCGTTTTTGATGCTGCTGGTTAGCGTGTTAGCAACCGTGGCTTTCAGTGCGCCGCATAGTTCTGCCGCCGACACGCGCCGGCAAAAACGCAATCTTTATCTAATGAGTGCGGTTTTCTTTTTATTGTTCTACCCGTTCCCTGCCGCCATGGTGCTGTATTGGACCATGAATAATGGTTTGCAGCTTATTCAGCAACGCCTGCTGCGCTAAACCTTTATCGTTTGTGACGCCGTGGTGCGCGCGGCACACCCTGCGTTAGTTTGCAATGGCATCGGCTTCGACAAATTCTAAACTGACGAACGCCGCACCTTGGGTTTTTCTGTCTTCCGCGCCTGCAACCGGTGGCTGTTGTGTTTGTTCGCCAGGCTGGAATACAAGCTTATTAGCGCCGTCGCGCAGCATGTCTGTTTTAGAGCAGTCGAAATAGTAAAGCACTTCGTTATCGGCATGTGAGTAGTGCGCCGGGGTCAGCTCGTGGTCGTTGATAGTTATGCTGAAATCACCCGGTTTTACGTATTTATAGAATTGCCGCATGCGTAACAGCATATATCCCTTGCCACAAAAATCCTCACCCGCCCGAAAGTACAGATATGATTTTCCGCGCGCAGACCACCGTCCCCATGGCTCTGTGGGCCAAAAGCCGAAAGGATAATAGCGCTTGATGTTGCCTCCAAACTGGATGACCGAAGCGTTGCCTAGCGCTGCAACTCGGGCTTCGAACAGGTTCAGCGCAGCCAGTGATAGCTTGCCCTCCGGGTCAGATGCCTCCACAATGCGAACCTCCACCGGCACCTCGGCTTTGTTATCGAGAACGCGCGCAGCGAAGAAAAACGTGTGTTGCCTGGCGCTACCGCGGGGCACCATGACGCTATAGATCAACTCATCCCCAATCCTTATCTCGGCGCGCATCACGTGTGTATGGGTGCCTAATGCTAACTGCAGAGCATACAAGGTGTCGTTCGTTAGCGGTTGGGCTAAATCAATAGCAAGCTTGAAGCGCCTGGTTTTGAACTCAACGGCCGAGCCCTTAAGGCTATAATCTTCCCCGACGACAAACGCGTTGCTGTGGTCGGCGTTGGCTTTTACATCAGAACCGTATCTGACGATATCACCAAGTTGATAGGGCTTCTTAACGCGGATTGCGGGGCTTGCCTGTAAGACGCCCGATTTGCGCCATGCGCTGTCATCGTAAACGTTGCCGGCAATTTTGAATACCTCGAAATCATCCAGATATTTGGAGTCCCAGCCGGTGAATTGATAGTAGTTATACTCGCGTTCCCGCGTCCCGTCGTCGCCTATCTCGGCAAGCGGCGTGCCTTGAAACTGCTCTGTGTCGAGCCCGGCATAGGCGGCGATGGAAGGTGCTACATCCAGCAGTGAGGCGGGCTTTGACGAAAGCTTGAGAGCGCCGCTTGCGCCAGCTTCCTTGACTAGCAGCAGTGCGCGGCCTGAGGCTTTGGCTTTGCCGTCAACTTTGTCTTCGCTGTAGCTTTTGCTGTCAGTACTGTATTTTTGGCTATTATATTCTCCGCCGCCGTGATCGGTGGCAATCATAATGGTTGAGTGGTCGTAAACCCCTTGCTTACGCAGCTCGGTGAGATAAGCCGCCGTCAGCTTAACCGTCGCATAAGCATATTCACGGTAAGCAGCAAAGTCATCGCCGATGAAACCGTACTCAAGTTCTTTGTTAAGCATAAAAGGCTGATGCGGCATTTTCAGATGATAAAACCTGAATGCCGGACTGGAGAGATCGGTCGACGCCGCCTGCTGCAAATTGGCCAGAAAGTTCAGCCCCTCGTGGCGGTATGGTGTTGGTAGCCTAGCGCTTTCCTCATTTGCTGTGACCGAGCGCAGATACGCCAGCGGTTTGCTGAAGACGCCTTGTGCAACAAAATCACCGTGGTTGTAGATGTACTTTTTTGCAGCGTGCGGTACGACTCGAAACAGCGATAAGTCTAGCGCCTGCAGGTAGGCGGAGACTTTGTCTGACCATTGTGATCCTTGCGCAACATTGCTGGCATACTTGACGCTATTGACGACCGTAGCCGGTACGGTCGGATAAAGCCCGACATCCCAGTCTGCATCGATCAACTGTGCCAGTAAAGAGTCGGCATACGCAGCGTTGATAAACTCACTAATGGGCTCTGCTTTTTTGTAGGCCGTGCCCGTCAGCAATAACGGAATACTGGGATAGGTCTTGGCGAATACTGCCGCGGTATTGGGGTAAAACGTAAAGCCATCAAATTCATGTTTCATGTCAGGGTGCTTGTCGATAATCTCCCAGAACAGATCCGACTGAAAACCGTCAAACACAAACAGCAGAATATTATTTTTGCTGGACAGCGCAAATTTCTTATCATCACTCAGCGTCGCATTGGACGTGGTGTAATTTTCTTCGAATGCCAGGCTAGCCGTCACGGTGGCGATTAGCGTCACGGCTGCGGTGAAGCTTAGAATCAACCCCACTCTTTTCGCGATAGCTTTTCTAAGCAGCACATAGGCGGCTAATCCCGCCAGCCACAAGGCGATATCTATATAGCCCAAATGTTTGTTAGCAGCAAAATCGATTTGCCTGCCGTCGAGAATGCCGTAGTCCCAAATCAAAATATTCTGCTGTAGATAAATCAGCACGGAGAGAACGGCGAGGAGCGGCGCGAGATATGCCGTCGCCCGCCGTGGCGTGAGCCAACAGAGCAGCAAACTAATGCCGGCCATCAGCACCAATAGCAGCGCTGCCATGCCGATGGCATCGCTCAGACCCATAGTGAAGTTGAACTGATTTTCTGCCCACATGGTCAATGGGAATGAAATCAGCACCTGCAGGGAAACCACCAACAAGGCACAAAACAGCGGCCATTTTTGTTGCATAAGCATCATCGGTAAATTGCAGGGCAGGCTATTCAATCGCCGCTATAAGCGTTGGTCAAATAGCCATAAGGTGTAAGCTCAGGCAACGCGACCCAGGAAGGCTGTCGTTGGTATCGCTTCTCAACCCGGCAAGCCATCCACACGTCGCCGTAGCAGCATAGGCCAGTAGCGAAACAGAAACAGTGCAAATGCGAGACACCACAACACGGCGGTTAGCAGCACACTGTCGCGATACAGCTCGGGCCACAGTAAGCCTGCAAAAACACGCACAACGGCAGCAAGCTGCAGCAAAAAGAATGCTGTGATTTCTATCGGCCCGGCGTGCAGTTTACGCCCGGTATGGCCTAACGCGCTGCGCGTCATCATCGCCATCATCAGGCTACTCATGGCGCCCAGTGTAAGCGCATGTATCGCTGCTGCGGGCGGCACAGCCGTTACATAGGCCACAGCCCGCAGCGCCAGGCTGATTGGAATCCAGGCGTAGGCGACTGGCAACATGCACAACAACGGGTCGCGGTAGCTGAGCTGTGGTTGCCACAACAGCAAACGTACGCCATGAGCCAGAGCCGCAGTGGCGAGCAGTGCCAGCCAAACAACAGCTGGCAGCGGCAGCCACATATTTACCAGTCCCATACCGAGAATAACCAGCAGCGAAGCGAATGCAGCGCGCTCGACGTGAGGGGAGGTGCGCGGTTGTGCCGCCGCAATGGCATTGTTGATAAAAGCGGGAATAACCCGGCCGCCAATTATTGCCATTAGTATGGTGATCACATCCAGCGCCGCCATAATGGCTACCGCAGTCATCTCGCTTGGCAGTATATTTTGATACGCCAGGTGGTACATGAGGTTAGCGAGCACCAGCACGCTGAGCACCACCAGCATCTTCAGATTACGCCTGTTGTTGCTGCGCAGGATTGGAACCGCAAGCGCTACGGCGAGCGCAGGCAGGAATGCCAGGTCAACGAGAATCGCCGCCGCGGGCGGCCCGGTCAGCATCAACAGCCGCGCTATCAGCCACAGTGTAATCAGCCCGGCTAATGCTGCGCCGGTTGCGGTTGGTTGGCTAGTCCAACTGCGCACGGCAGTGAGCAGGAATCCGGCGATGACCGCTGTGGCAAAACCAAAAATCATTTCGTGACTGTGCCAGGCTACGCCTTGCAGGTAGCCGCCCGCTGGCAAGAAGCCGAGGTAGAATGCGATCCACAATGGTATGGCAATCAACGCAAATGCCCCTGCCGCCAGGTAAAAGGGCCGAAAGCCTAACGCTAAAATGGCTATTTTTGGCTCGTTTAAAGTCTGCTTGTTAACGTCACTGTGCATTGATCAACCCCTCTATTAGCCGTTTTGGCTAAATTCTCAAAGCAATATTAATATAACAGGCAATAGAGATGCATCTTTTGCCAGCAACTAACGAATGTAATTAGCCGACAAGTTGCAATAATTCGGCGTATGATCGGCCAGGCAGTTTATCCGCTTGCGCGCAGGAAAACCGCGACGCCAGCCAACAATAATACCTTATCGTGGAGACTGATCATGCACTCAATAAAACTTGAAAAGTATCTCGCTGTTGCTGCGCTAAATATTTGCATCCTACCTATTGTGGTCACGTCAATGCCGGCCGGTGCAGTCTGTAAAGATGCGGTTGTCATGGTACACGGCAACGCAGGCCAGGCGTCTGACTGGGACAATACCGTCGAGCTGCTGCGCTCCAACGGCTATTCCTCCAGCGAACTATACGTTCCTGGTTGGGGCTCACGCGCTTGCGCGGCCTGCAATAATCACCGTGGTGCAGAAGAAACGCCCGTCAAGAACGCAATTAACGCCGCTATCAGCGCGTCATGTACCGGCAAAATTGATGTGATCGGTCATTCTATGGGGGTGACGCTCGCTGCGCAGCAAATCATTAAGGAGGGCAAGGCGAGTCAAGTGGATGCGTTTGTCGGTGTGGCGGGGGCTTACCGTGGCTTGCTTACCTGCGGCGTGTATCCATTCAACGTATGGAACTCAACCTGCGGCAGCCAGGGCTTGTCGGTGTCCAGCCCGTTTCTGGATTGGCTGTACGGCAAGAAGCTTGCGGCTCGCAGCTACTCAATAAAGTCGTGGGTTGATCAAATCGTATGCGGGTCGGGCAGCTGCTATGTCTATGGCAAACACAGCTCTCGGCTGGCGGGGGAGGATGCAACTTTCTCCTACAACTATGGCCATTTCGGGCTGCAAGCGTACACGGCTGACAAGCAGTACGACTTGATCAAATAGGCTATGCTGGCGATTTTTCGCGAATGATTTCTGTACGGTGGATTAGCCGCCGAGCGACATAATCCACCGATCTCGGCGTCTTAGGCTGCTACAGATTTTTGCGCGTCTACCGCCCGTTCAAGCTCGGTCACTAACTCGGCAGGCAGCTCCAGACGTGCTGCCAGCATGGCGAGATAAGCTTTCTCCGCCGCGCTGTCGACATCGACAGCCAGCAGTGAGGCGGTATAAATCTCCGCCGCGACTTCAGGGCTGGAAGCGGTGTTGACGATAGCGTCCATATCCACCGGCTGGCTCATCTCCTTCACCAGCAATTTCTGACTGTCGCTGTCTAGCTCAAGTGATTCTATCTTCTGGAAGATGGTGGTACTCTCCTCGGCATCAAGCCGGCCATCGGAGCGCGCGACGCTGATCATTGCCCTCACTAAGGTCAAGCCCAGCGCGTCGTTAGCGCTTTGATCGGCAGGAGCCGGCAAAAATGCCGAGTTTTGCGGTGCCGGAATAAGGTCCGCAGCGTTAGCGGGCGTTACGCCACTGTTCTGTACCTGTGCCTGAGCGCCGCCCTGATTCTTCTGGTAACGCTGAAAGGCTGTGTAAGCCAGCGCACCGACGGCAGCAATGCCGCCCATTTGCAGGGCTTTTTTACCCATTTTTCGCCCCGACTTGCTGGTCAGCATGCCGCTGGCAAGCCCACCCGCCAAGCCGCCGCCAAAACCACCGACCGCATTACTACCCATTACCTGGCTAAGGATTTTGTTGATATCTACCATTGCTTAATACTCCAATTAAAAACCAGTGAGAGGCTAGCAGAGAAAACTTAACCCAGTATTAATTCTGCGCCTTATGCGACGCGAGCGCGGGCCACGGCAGCGTAATGCGCGCACTTAAGCCGCCTGCCGCACTTCTATCAAACGTTAGCGTTCCAGCATAGGCTGCCACTTTATCGGCCACGATCGCCAGTCCCAGACCGTGACCTACGACGCTGTCGTCGAGCCGCTCGCCGCGCTGTAGCACTTGAGGTATTTTCTGTTCGTCAATGCCGGGACCATCGTCGTCAACCTGAATAACTAAACTATCGTCGGCGCGCTGCAGCTGTAAATTAACGCGCTGCCGGCCCCACTTACACGCGTTGTCCAGCAGGTTGCCCAGCAATTCCAAAATGTCTTCGCGTTCCCAGGGAATAGCACCGCTGAGCGATACTTCGCTGTCGATGGTGACGCGGTACTGGTGAACCCTGCGCAAACTCTGCAACAACAAAGGCACGTCTGTATCGGTATTAAAGCGGTTTTCAGGCTGTAGCGTGCCAGCGGTGCGGGCAAATGCCAGTTCGCGCGTGATGCGCTGACGCATATGCTCAAGCTGAGTGCTGATGCTCGCATGCAGTGGCTCATCCCTGCGAATTGTCTCACGCTCGGTCAGATTGCGCAGTACGGCAAGCGGTGTTTTCAACGCGTGACTAAGGTTGCCCAGCCCGGTGCGCGACCGTTGCAGCAGTTGTTGTGTGTCGCGCAGCATGCGGTTTATTTCGCGCACCAGAGGGGCAAATTCTTCCGGGACCTGTTCGTTCAAGCTGGTGCGCGAGCCGTTGCGTAGCTGCTCTACCTCGTGCCTTGCGGTTTCTAGTGGCAGTAGGGCGCGGCGCATTAGCAAGTGCTGCAGTAGCGCCAATAACAGCAGTGCGCCAATCCAGATGACCAGCATCAGATAACTGATGCGGCGAATGTCTTGCAAAATGGGCGAGTAGTCAATCGCAACATGCAGGGTAACCGGCTGGCCATAGCGCTGATAATCCGCACGTAACCACAACAGCCGCTGTTGGTTCGGGCCGTCGACCAGCTCCTGATTCAGAGTCTGATCGGCAGCCGGTGCCAGCTGCTCATCCCACAGAGAGCGCGAGCGCCACTGCTGGTCGCTTATCTTCGCTGTAAAATAACGGCCGGAGAGGGGCTGATCATAAGCAGGATCAATACGTGAGCTGTCAAGCAGCAAGCCATTGGGTCCACGCTTGACCGCGTGCAACAGGCTGCGCGCCTCGTCGCGTAAATTACTGGTCATGTAGTCGCGCATGGCACCGTCGAGCAGCCAGCTTGCCGTCTGCCCCAGAATTACACTTGCCACCAGCAAACTGCCCATCACGCCAACATTAAGCTGGCGACTGATAGACTTCACTCAGCGTGCTCCGTCACCCCACAAAAACGGTAGCCCTGGCCGCGCCGGGTTTCGATGACGCCACGGCCCAGCTTGCCGCGCAGACGATTGATATGCACTTCAATCACATTACTGTCGCGCTCGCGTTCGTTGTCGTACAGGTGTTCGGCCAAATGTGCGCGTGACAGCAGCTGATCTGAATGCAGCATGAAATAGCGCAGTAGCTGGAACTCCGCGCCGGTCAGCGATATTTGCTGCTGGTTTGCGACAACAGAATGGCGCTCCTCATCCAGCCGCAGACCGCCCACCTCAAGCATGGATTGATTAGCCGCGTTATGGCTGCGCCGTATTAAAGCCTGCACGCGCAGCACCAGCTCTTCCGGGTGAAATGGTTTGGTTAGATAGTCATCGGCACCGGCTTTCAACCCCTCAATGCGCTCGGCCCAGGTATCACGCGCGGTGAGTACCAATACCGGCGTAGTCAGGTTAAGAGAGCGCCACTCCTGCAAAATATCGATGCCGTCGCGACCGGGCAAGCCCAGGTCAAGCACGATAATATCGTAGGGGTCGTCGCAAGCCTGCACGGCGGCATCGCGGCCATCAACCAGCCAATCGACAGCATAGCCATTGCGTTGCAGCAAGGGCTGTAATTCGTCGACCAGCGCGACGTTGTCTTCCACTAATAAGAGACGCACTAATCCTCCAGCTCGTCCTGCAGCACTTTGCCGTTGCTGGCATCAATATCCAGTTCGCGCACAACGCCGTCATCGACCAGTATTTCAAGCTCGTAATAATACTTGCCGTGGTCTTCTTCCAGCTCTACTTCGAGTATCGTCGCGTCGGGATGGCGTTTAAAAACCGCTTGCAGAATACGCTGAAACGGCAGCACCTCGCCGCCACGGCGCAATTTCAGCGCTTCATCCTGACTCACGTCTTTGGCGTTGCCAGCAGAACTGGCAACGCTCAACGCTAGTGCTAAGAACAAGCACGATAAATAAGGCGACATGTTCATCAGCATTGGCTGTGTTAGTCGTCCTGTTTGCTTTTCAGCACGTCGCCAGTCGAGGCATCGAGATCCACATCCCATTCCTGGCCATCTTTGTCGCGTATTTCTACTTGATACACGTATTTGCCATAGTTGTCTTCCAGATCGGAATCGGTAATGGTAGCACCCGGATGTGCTTTCATCACGGCTTCATTAAGCTTCTCAAACGGCATGATCTTGCCAGAGTCGTGTAGCTTCACCGCTTCGTCAATGCGCATATCGGCAGAAGCCACCCCGGTAGTTAAACCAACCAGCGTCGCAGCGGCTGCGGTTGTTGCTAAAATCTTTGCAAATGTTTTCATGTTAATTTCCCGTTTAGTTAAGTAAGTGCGTCTAATACGGGAGTTAAGATAACGCGCAAAGCTTAATTGGATATTAATTTTCGATAGAGCAGTAAAATCAGTCGTTCGAGCAATAGCTGTTTTGCGCGCCACTGCTTCTTAAGTGCTCTATATAGGCTGCCGGCGAGAGGGAGAAAGCGATAGAGAAATGTTGCCCGAGACTGACGCTAGAAGTAGAGCCGCAATCTACCGGCCGGGGCAGGGGTTGCTCGATAGAATGCGCCTGTCCTTCGCTGCGGTGCGGAGGGTGGCCAGCCGACAGGCGAGACGGTTCGCGACGTCGACACCGTGGTCGCAGCGCACCCGAGGAATGCAACAATCCATCGCGGCGGCTGTTCCGGCTGAGGCTAGAATATCGCCCTTATCGACATAGAGTACGTCGCGGTCGACAAGTGGGTATTGTCGGCTCAAGCCGCTAAGGCAAACCATCATCAGCTGCTGTCTCACCTTTCTCCGGTTTTGCCAGATCGGTACTACTGATGTTCATATACAGCAGAATACTCGAGGCGATATAGACTGACGAGTAGGTGCCGACGATTATGCCTATAATCAGCGCTAGTGAGAATCCGCGCAGCGTTTCGCCGCCGAACAATCCCAGCGCCACCAACACCAGTAACGTCGTGAGGCCAGTCACTATCGTGCGCGACAGCGTCTGGGTCAACGACACATTGACGATATCAATCGGGGTTCTTCCACGCAGCTTGCGAAAGTTTTCGCGAATACGGTCGAACACCACAATAGTGTCATTCAGGGAATACCCAATCAGCGCTAGCAACGCTGCCAGCACGGTCAGGTCGAAGTTCCATTGGAAGAATGAAAACATGCCAACCGTGATGATGACATCGTGGATCAGCGCAACCACGGCGCCGACGGCAAATTTGTATTGAAAACGCACGGCGACGTAAAGCATAACTCCCGCTAATGCAATGATCAGGGCCAGGCCGCCCTGATCACGCAGGTCGTCGCCTACCTGGGGCCCCACGATGCTGACGCTGAGCAAGTTCACCGTGCCCATGGTGTTTTGCTGTAAGGTGTCGAGCAGGGAATCAGTCAATTGCTGTGCGGCGGTATCATCGGCCGCCTGCTGCGGCAGGCGCACCAGCACATCGGTTTCGGCACCGAAGCTGAGCACGACCGCCTGTTTATACCCTGCCGTCGCCAGTGTGTCACGAATCTGCTGTAACTCCGCCGGTTGTTCAAAGCGCACCTCAATCTCGGCGCCGCCGGTGAAGTCAAGCCCCAGCTTCAAGCCGTTGACCAGGATTGACAGTAAAGACGCAACAACCAAAAGCATCGATGCAGTCGCAGCGACTCTGCGCCAACCCAGAAAATCTATTACCTTCTCATCTTGCATCATCGTACCTGAACTACACTGTTTTCAATTTCACCGCGCGATAGTAGCGCCGCGCACGACAGCGGACTAGCGACTAAAGGTGGCATTACTGCACTAAAATAAGCAGTGGGTTCGGACTTTGTCAGCTGCAATTTAATCCGTACCACTGCATGCGGGATCGGGAACTCAAAGAGAGCTAATCATCCGCTGCCCGATTAAGCTCTTCGAGAAAGGTTTGCAGCACGAGATTCGGCCGGGCACCTTTGCGGGTGATGGCGGCGTAGCGAGTTCGGTAATTGAATGTTTCGGGCAGTAGCGGCCACATCTGCCTTTTATCAACCCACCGCCTGGCATAGTGGGTTGGCAGAAAACCGACAAATTGACCGGAGAGTATTAAAAACGCGGCACCCTCCCGTTCGGTTGCAGTAGCGGCTGAGCGCATTTTCTGCAATTGGGTTTTGCTCTCCAGCGGCACGGCGGCCGCTGGTAGTACCGTATCCTGCTGCTGAATTAACGCCAATGTCAGCTGATCGGCCGGCACGCCGAACAGGTCATGTCGATGGCCGCAGTACAGCAGCGATTCTTCATCGTAAAGATCTACGTAGCGCAGGCCGGCGAGCTGTTTGATAGCCGGAATGACACCGATGTGAAGGCGCCCATCGAGCACGCTTTTTTCGATGTCACCCGGCGGTATCATACGGATATTGATTCGCACTTCCGGTCCGCGTTGCTTCAAAGCCGCGAGAGAATTGGTCACTCGCATATGCTCATGCATGGTCACCAGATTGTCGGTAATACCAATATTCAGCTCGCCCTTGAGCTGCGCCGAGATGCTATTGACCTGGGTTTTGAAGTTTTCCAGCGCTGCCAGCAATTGCAGCACGGCCTGATACACTTCGCTACCTTCGTCGGTCAGTGAAAAGCCGGCCCGGCCGCGCTGGCACAGTTTCATTCCCAGCCGTTTCTCCAGGTCGGCCACCGCGATGCTGATGGCTGCAATACTGATATTGAGTTCCACCTCGGCTGCGGAAAAGCCGCCACAGTCGACGACAGTGCGGAAGATTCGCAATAGCCGAATATCAATATCACCAACCTGGCCGCTATAGGCTGAGCGCCTGGTACTCATCCGTTGTTCCCATTGTTTTCATTTACTAAACTAAATACTTAAGTTTAGTTTAATGACTTTGAATAGAACATCAGAAAAATCGCGCCATAGTAGTAGACTGTAATCACCATTGCCTCGACAGTGGAGGACAGCACAATGACAGCGAACAGCGCTCGCGCAGGCTTGACCCAGGCACAGCTTGACGCCCACTGGATGGCCTTTACCGGCAACCGTGATTTTAAAAAGGAGCCGCGGATTATTGTGGCGGCAGAAGGCAACTACTACACCGACGCCGAGGGCCGTAAAATTTTCGATGGTGCCAGTGGTCTGTGGACCTGTGGTGCCGGTCACGGCCGCACCGAAATTGTTGAGGCCGTCAGCCAGCAAATTAAACAGTTGGACTACTCGCCGGCGTTCCAGTTTGGCCATCCCAAGGCATTTCAATTGGCAGAGCGCATTACCGAGTTTATGCCGGAGGGCATTAACCGTGTGTTTTTTACCGGTTCCGGTTCCGAGTCGGCCGACACGTCGTTGAAAATCGCCCGCGCTTACTGGCGCAAGCGGGGCCAGGCCGGTAAAACCAAACTGATCGGCCGCGCCAAAGGCTACCACGGCGTTAACTTCGGTGGTATTTCCGTTGGCGGTATTGCTGCCAACCGCGCGCTGTATGGTGCCGCGCTCGACGCCGACCATTTGCCCCATACCTTGCTGCCGACTAACAAATTCGTGCGTGGCATGCCAGAGCAGGGTGCTGAGCTGGCCAACGAGCTGCTGGAGCACATCGCCTTGCACGACGCAGCCAATATCGCCGCCGTTATTGTTGAGCCCTTGGCCGGCTCCGCTGGTGTGCTGCCGCCACCAAAAGGCTATCTGCAGCGCCTGCGGAAGATTTGCGATCAGCACGATATTCTGTTGATTTTCGACGAAGTCATCACCGCCTTCGGCCGTATGGGTGCCAAAACCGGTGCTGAGGCGTTCGGCGTGACGCCCGATATTATCAACATGGCCAAACAGCTGACTAACGGCACGGTGCCGATGGGCGCAGTCGCGGTCAAGCAATCGATCTACGATACGTTTATGGCAAACGGTGGGCCGGAATATGCTGTGGAATTGTGCCACGGCTATACATATTCTGCACATCCGGTAGCCTGCGCTGCCGCGTTGGCGACCCTTGACCTGCTTGAAAACGATGGCCTGATTAATTGTGTTAGAGAGCTGTCGCCGGTATTCGAAGCTAAGTTACATAGCCTTAAGGGCGTTCAGTATGTCACTGACATCCGCAACTATGGCTTTGCCGGTGGATTGAGCATTGAACACGCTCCCGGCGAGCCGTTGCTACGCCCCTATCAAATCGCCATGCAGATGTGGCGCAAAGGCTACTATGTACGCTACGGCGGCGACACCATTCAGCTGGGCTTGCCGTTTACCACACGGCGCGAAGAGCTTGACAGCCTGATCGACGCCCTCGGCGATACAATTAACGAACTGGCATAATTTACCTATCTGCAGGCTGTTTGGTGACCCAGTTGGCTTGCTTTACAAATAAATACAACTGGGGAAACAGCATGTACTCGATTAAACTATTGGCGCAATTACTTCCAGCGTAAGTTATCACGTCAAGAAAAACCCCAACGCCATCAGTAAGCCGACAGCGACAATAAATACTCTTAAGGTGCGTTGCGAAATGCGATAGGCAAACGTCGCGCCAGTGTAGCCGCCAACTACGGCAGCAGTGCCCAACACCCATAAATGCTCGACGGCGATCACTCCTCCGGCAGCATAAATTACCACGGCTATAGTGGTCAGCAATGCCGAAATGAAATTTTTGACGCCGTTCATTCCAAGCAAATTGGTTTGGCCCAACAGACCCAGCGCCGCCAGCAGGATAATGCCGAGGCCGCCATTAAAATAGCCACCATAGATACACACTGAGAATAAAGCGGCGAGAGCTATTACTTTTTGCTTGCGCGGGCTCAAAGCCGGCGCTACCTTCGCTGCGGCAGGCGACGGCTGGCGCGCGCCAGCAAGCAAGCGCGGGCCAAGCATAAACATCACGGTGGCAAACAAAATCAGCCAGGGTATTAGCGTTGCAAAAAACTGTTCGCTGCTGAACAGCAAAATGACCGCACCGGCGCTGCCACCAATAACGGCAAGCAATACGATAGTCGTAACGTTAATGGCCGCAGGAAATTCCATATCACGCCGAAAGCGCCAGGCGCTGGCGATATAGCCGGGTAGCAAAGCTGCGGTGCCTGTTGCGTTCGCTGCTACTGGCGGTACCCCTGCAAAAATAAGCGCTGGCAGCGTGATGAAGCTGCCTCCTCCGGCAACGGCGTTAAGCGCGCCGCCAAAAAAGCCAGCGGCGGCAATGACTAGCCATTCAATCATTTAGATTTTACCCAGCCGAATTAGAACGAGGCGCGAGACCTTACTACAAGCGCAAGCTTTGTGCAGAGCATATCGAGTAAAATGACACGTCTATTTTCACATAAGCAGGGGCAACGCCGTGGAATTCTGGATAGGCTGGTTTCACGAAAAAACCGATGGCGAGGATGTGAAAACTATCGCGCGGACGGCAGAGGAGGTGGGCTTTGCGGGGGTTGCGCTGTCGGATCACATCGCGCTGCCGAAACATCAGCTAGCGCGTCATCCGGAAACCGGTATCGCTTACGATACTCGGGTGCCGAACGTTGATCCGTTCACTGTGGCGGCAACGATGGGCGCGGTCACTACGCAGCTACGCTTTATGACCTATGCGCTGGTCGCGGGCATGCGCGACCCGTTTAGCATTACCAGGCAGTCAGCATCGCTGGCGGGTTTGACCGACAATCGATTTTCGCTGGGCATCACACCGGGTTGGCTTACCGATGAAATTGCGCTGTTGGGTTACGACCCTAAAACGCGCGGCAAGCGGTTTGATGAAGCACTACAAGTCATTTCCGGTTTGTGGCAAAACGATTTGTTCTCTTTCGCGGGTGAGCACTACAACTTTGCAGACGTTGCCGTTTGCCCGCGTCCTGCGACTCCTCCATTGTTGTTTATCGGCGGCAACTCCCCCAGATCATTCCGCCGCGCCAAAAGCTATGACGGCTGGATAGGCATGACGATGACCATCGATGCTGTTGCCGCCGTGGCGGATACTGTGCGCAGCGAGGATGCAAACAAAAAGATCTATATCATCCCCGCCGAGCGGCTATCGCATAAGTATCTGCAGGGGCTGGAGAGCGTCGGCGTAACCGGGCTGATTAATATGATATGGATGCCCGGTGATCCCAAAGCCGCTGCGACCGAGCAAAAGTGCGAGCGACTGCGTGCTTTCGCAAGCAAATGGATTCAATGAGGCCAACCAGCGTACCCTGCTTAAGCCAGGTTCAAGCCGCCGGCTTTTTCGCCTTACGAGGGGCTTTTTTCCTGGTGGTTTTAGCTGCCTTTGTGGGTTTAGCGCTAGCTGCCTTATGCAGCGCAGTGAAGCTCTCTTGCAGGCACTGTGCATAAAATGCCGGGTCGGGCATCATCTTGCGGCAGGCCACAAAGGATATTGACAGCGTGCCTTTGTTGTCGTGCACCTGGCTACTCACTGTCTGAAACAGGCCGACGTTAGGCAGTAAGGTGCCGAGGCTCATTTGACTGACACTTTTCGCACCCATCAGGTAATAGGTCGCACCGCTGCCCGGTACATTGGTGACTACCGTGTTGTTGGTCACCGACGATTCAGTCAGTCCGGTTGCGCTCGCGGCGCGCAGCGCCAGTGTCATAATGCCGGAAGGGACTGTGTCGAGTAAGTGCATGCCGGTGCGCGGCCCAAACGCCGTAAGATAGGCTTTGGCGGAAACGGATTCCTCGTGCACCGCAGCTAGCCGGTCTAACGGATCGGCAATGTCGGTGCGCATGCTGGTGTACATATAGCCGACCATATTGCCATCGGCGTCGCGCTCGCCGTCCTCGCGAACGTCTACCGGGCAGCCGGCTACCAGTGACTCCTCCGGCAACTCCCCTTTGCTGTCGAGATACGCGCGCATCGCACCGGCGACCACGGTTAGGGCCACGTCGTTAATGGTTGCGCCCACGACTCGGTTTTTGATAGCACGAAAATGAGCAAAATCAAACTGCACGGCGTCGACCACGCGCGAGTTCGAAATCTTGCCTTGAAAGCGAGTCATCGGAATGTCACCCAACTCATGGAAAGCGCGCTGCTCGCGGCCCGATTTTAACCGGGCGCGCGAGCCAAGTGCTTCTTTTACAAACTGCAATGCCTGCATGGGTTTGCGCAAATTATTGATATAGGCCTTGGTTAGCAATTCAATACCGGATGGTGTGCGCTCCAGAGCGGGTGGTGTTGCTTCAACGCTGCGCGGTGCGGGCGTCGCGTCCATCAATGCGCCGTAAAATTGCATACCGCTAACGCCGTCCATGCCGGAGTGATGAATCTTGGTCAGCAGCGCGAAACTGCCGGGCGGCACGCCCTCCACATTGTTAAGCCCTTCGATCACGTACGCCTCCCACAGCGGCCGAGTCATATCCAGCGGTCGCGCATGGATGCGCGCGGTGACGATGCACAGCTGCCGCCAATCGCCAGGTTGCGGCAGAGCAATATGGCGCACATGAAATTCCGGATCGAATTCTTCGTCTTCCACCCAGTAGGGTCGGTCCAGACCGAACGGTACATCGACTAATTTACGGCGAAAGATAGGTGACAAATGCGCGCGGCTTGCGAACAGTTCGATGATATCCTTGAACCGCACCTTGCCTCCCGCTGCAGTGGAGGGATCGAAAATGCCGACCCCGCCAATATGTTGCGGCAGGCCTTGCCGTTCTACCTGGATAAATAAATTGTCCATGCCCGAGAGCTGTTGCATCTTATAGTTCCTGCGTTTGTGGTTTTGTTTGTGAAGTGTTTTCTTCAGCTTACTGCTGCAGCGCTTTATCTTTCTTGCGCTCCTGCTCAAGCAGCTGCCGTCGAGTTTGTTCGTTTACCAATACGCCGCGATCGCCAACGGCCTCTATCAAGTCCTGGCTGAAAGGCAGCTCATTTGTCCATTCGGGTTGGAGAAGTTTAGCGGGCTGAACCGCGTCGGCCCAGTCTTTAGCCGGCAGCCAACCCGGGTGCGGCACCAGCGTGCCACGGGTGCCTGCCAGTGGGTGCTTGGCGCGCCAAACGCGAATCAGTTCGGCTAAGCGTTGCGTCTCGTCCGGCTTTTTAGCGGCCAGGTCGTTTGTCTCGCCAGAATCCCGTTCCAGATCGAACAGCATAGTGCGTACGTTAGTGCGGGTTTGCCCTTCGTTGACAATCTGCACCAGTTTCCAAGGGCCATCGATGACTGCCAGATGAATCATGCCCGGCAGTGGTATTTCTGACACGAAGAACAATGGCTGTTGTCTCTCACTTGCCTTGCCCTCGCTGAGCAGCGGCCACATATTCTGACCGTCTAACGGCGTATCTTCAGCAAGCGTGATACCGGCGGCATTCGCCAACGTTGGCAAGATGTCGAGCACAGAGATTACCTGATCGACAGTGCTGCCGGCCTGCAAGCGCTCAGGCCAGCGCAACACGGCGGGCACGCGAATACCCCCCTCGAAGGGCGTACCCTTCTGGCCGCGCAGGGGTTCGTTATCAGCTCCGTAGGCGTTGAAACCGCCGTTATCACTGGCGAATATCACCAGAGTATTGTCGGTTAGTCCTTCTGTATCAAGTGCCGCCAGAATTTGCTGCATGGCCTGGTCAAGCTCATCTACCATGGCGGCGTAGACCTGGCGAAAGTTTGCCTTCGGCAGATTTTCGTATTTAGCGATGGTTTTTTCGGGTGCCTGCATCGGGCTGTGCGGCGCGGTGAATGGTACATACAAAAAGAACGGGCGCTTTTTGTCGCGCCGGCGAATAAATTGTTGCGCCGCCTCAGACTCCAGGTGGGTTAGATACTCGCCGTCGCGATTAACACTTTTACCATTGTGCTGCAGATCGTGACCGCCTTCACGCACGTGCTTGTAAAAATCTGTGTTGGTGTGCAGGTGCCCAAAGAACTCGTCAAAACCCTGCGCGTTGGGTAGCTGCTGCTGCTGCTGGGTATGGCCTAAATGCCATTTCCCGGCCATGCCCGTCTGGTAGCCCGCCTCGCGAAACATTTTCGCCAGCGTTTGTTCGTTCGGCGCCAGGCCCGCATTGGCCCACGGGTGAATCTGATCGTAGGCAATGCCCAGCTTGAGGGGGTCGCGCCCGGTCATTAGCCCGGCGCGCGTTGGCGAGCAGATGGGCGCCGTATAAAAACGGTCCAATTGCACACCCTCTTTTGCCAACTGATCGATAGTGGGAGTTTGGATGTCTCCACCGTGATACCCCACATCGGCCCAGCCAAGGTCGTCGGCCAGAAAAATCAGTACATTTGGTGGCGTTGCAGCGGCGGCAGGCTGTGCAAGCAACATAAACGGGAATAGGAGCAGGCAGAAAATTCTACCGTTGTTTATCGCCTTGAGCAGCATATCTTATGCCTTCGTTGCCGTAGGCTTTTTCGCTTTGCGCCGTGCTGCTGGCTTACGTTTTGCGGGCGCGCCGTTTTTGCTCGCAGCTAGTAATTCGTTAAACGATGCGTTGATGCAGTCGGCGTAGAAGGCAGGGTCTGGCAGCATCTCGCGGCAGGCGGCGATGCTGATCGACAGGCCCTCCTCATGGCTGAGAATCGCGTGTACCAAACCCATGCCGTTCGACACGGGAGCGAAACAGGCGGTCTTGATCAGTTTCGCCCCGCCCAGATACAGCGGCACGCGTGAGCCCGGCATGTTGGATATGGTGGTGTTCATTGGCAGGCTGCTGTCGGTCATCAGCTGTAGCTGCAGCGCGGCGCGAACTCCCAGCGTCAACAGCAACGGCGGAATAGACTCAGACAACTCCATCATGCTGCCGGCACCCACTGCCTCGCTGTATTCCTTGGACGATGTGGTTTCGCTATGAATCTGTTTTAGTCGCTGCAATGGGTCGTCGATATCGGTACGCATATTTACCGACATCATGCCGACGTGGTTACCACCGGCTGATAGCTCCTCATCGGTGCGCGTGCTGATCGGCGCGCCGCACACCAGTGGCGTTTCGGGTAAATCATCTTTCTCCAGCAGGTAGCGGCGCAGCGCACCGGAGATAATAGTAATCACTACATCATTGATAGTCGCGTCCGGCATGGCATTCTTGATTGCCTTGATGTCCTGCAGCTCGAAAAAGCAACAGTCGGTAGCACGCCGGGCGGTGATTGTGCCGCCAAAACGCGTTTGCCGTTCCTGCTGGGCTGGCACTGGCTCGCGTTGCAGTTGTTTTTTCGCCGCGCGGGCCTTATTTAAAACCGGAATCATGCTGCCGACAGCTTGCAACATTCTCGCCGGTTGACGCATATTGTTGAAGCTGGCGCGCGCCAGCAATCGCGCCTGGCTTGGCGGCGACTGTGTTTGGTGCTGCCTGGTAGAAGTCTTGCTACGGCGCGCTTTTTTCGGCGCTGCCATCGGTTCCCGGTCATGGATTGCACCAACAATTTCCAGCCCGGCGATACCGTCTATTGCCGCGTGATGCATCTTCAGAAAGATAGCGAAGCTGCCTTTCGGCAGCCAGTCAATGTTATCTAATCCGCCGATCACATAGGCATCCCACAACGGTCGCGAGCGGTTTAGACAACTTGCATGCAGGCGCGCCACCTGAATACTGAGCTGACGCCAGTCACCCGGCTGCGGCAGAGCGATATGATGAATATGCGATTCGAGATTGAAGGCGTCGTCTTCTACCCAATAGGGGTTGTCAAGCCCCAGCGGCACCTGCAGCAGTTTACGTCGAAACACCGGAGACTTATCGAGGCGGCTTTCGAACGTTTGCAGAATATCTTTAAAGCGGACTGAGCCACCCTTTGCGGTAGATTGGTCGTAGAACAGCAGGAAAGATATATGCATGGGCGCACGCTCCGACTCCTGGGTAAGAAATATCGTATCCGTCGCGCTTAGCTGCTGCATTTGTACGCTCATTTTATAACTTTCAATAAGACTCAATAACTTCTGGCGCTACGCTTCGTCGTGGGGACCGAACCGGAGGGGGAGCCGATGAGCCAGCCAAGGCTGTCCAATTCTGTTAACAGCTCTGTGCGCAGGGGTTCGGCAACGTTGGCGTCTATGTCGGCGCGCACGCTGGCGAAGGTCCACGCCTGTGTGTCTTCGCTAATCAATGCACTCTGGTCAGCTGGATTAGTGTCGAAGACGATAGCCTTGGCAGCGCCTTCGGTGTTTCTCCAAACAGGCCAAGTCGTAAGGCCATCACCATTGGGGTCGCCGCTGCGGGCGAAATTGCCCCAATAGTCCACCATAGCTGCAGATAAGTTATCGCGTGACTGGCGGTTATCGGCGTTGAAGATAGTGGGACTCAACGCTGGATCAAGCCAATAGTCTATATTGCCCAGCACAAAAGGTATCTCCAACGCGTGATGCGCGCCAAGGCTTTGGTCGAAGGGGGCAGGCAGCGGGCTTATACCGTCTGCGTTGGGCGAGCCCCAATTGAAGCGATACACGTAAATTTCTGGCTGATCGCTATTTTCGCTAAACGCCGTTGCCAGCGCATCGGCGCCGGCGACGCGCCAAAAATCGCTGGCGTAGCGTCCGAGCGCGGCTGACAGATCCGCCTTCTCCGCAGGCAGCGGGTTCAGAAGAGCCGTCCACATTTCAAATTCGTCGCGGTTAGTGCCAATAATCAGCGGCACTTTGTTGACATACGAGCCGTCGAACAGTGCAGCCGTTCCGCTACCGGCAATGACTTCGCCATCGGCAAAAATACTGGGCATTGATGGTGCCGCAGTAAGGATGTCGGCAGCGCTTTTGCTGCGCAAATACGCTGCCGTTTCAGCATCGCTCAAGGTGTCGCTGGCAACACCATCGTTTGCCAACACATTGAGCGTTAGCTGCCGAGCAGCAGCCTCACCGTCGTCAACGCTGGCAACAATCGGCAGGCCGCTTTGCGATACTGCTTTTTGAAACAGGCCACTCGCGCGCTCAGACGTGAGCAAAGAAATAATATTGATTGCGCCAGCGGATTCGCCGGTAATTGTGACGTTAGCGGGGTTGCCTCCAAAGGCTGCTATGTTGTCTTTGATCCATTGCAAACTGCGAATGATATCCAGGGTGCCGTAGTTGCCGGAATCGTCCTCGCCGTTGCCAGTTTGCAGGGAAGCATAGTGCAGCCAGCCCAGAGCGCCCAGCCGGTACTGAATCGAAACGACTACCATGTTGGAGCGTTCCGCGATCGTGCCTCCGTGGTAGAAGTCTACATCGGTACTGCCGCTGGTGTTGCTGCCACCGTGGATCCACACATACACCGGCAGATTGCGCTGCTGAGTTTGTGGACGCCACACGTTAAGATAAAGGCAGTCTTCACTGCCGATCACTGCGCCGCCGCTATCAAACTGCGGGCAGGCGTCAGAAAAAGTGGTTGCATTACGCACGTCCTCCCAGCTTTGTTCCGGCTGCGGGGCGCGCCAACGCAGCTCGTCAACAGGTGCTTGGGCAAACGGAATGCCCAGCCATTCCCGAGTGGCGGTATCTGCATCAACCTGACCGTCGAGTTTGCCGGCATTAACTTCTACCCGGGTGTCTAGTGGTGCCAGTTGTTCTGCCGGGACCTGCATTTCTGGTTCTGCTGAAAACAGCGGTTTGTTATCGTCATTGTTGCAGCCGAGTACAGCCAGAATAAAAAAGCCCAGAAAAATTTGCGTTGTTTTCATGCCTGGTGCTTGCTCCCCTATATTTTTTGTAGCGCAAGATGGTATACAGAAAGCAATAATTATACAAAGGCTGGATATAGGGACAGAACTAAAAATTGTCGGGCCGGCATATCACGCTGGAGAGATGCTGTGGCGGCGAAATTTGCGGTCGATGAACGTGCCGCAATGAAGGGCATTTAAGACAGGAAGCGATGCAGGGCGTGGGTCGGGCGAATACAGATCGGTAACCGGCGTAAGCCTGTCACCGATCCTTGGCACGACGTTAGAAGTTGAAACCTACACCGAGTGAGTAGAATACAGCGCCATCGTCAAAGTTGCTGCGGAAGTCATCGGTTGAGTTAAACAGGTAATCATATTCGGCCTGGAATGTGATATAGGTTTGGTCCTGAATATAGGCTTTCAGCCCAAGTTCCAGACCGGCAGCACCAGTGTTAGACACGGTATCGCCATAGAACCCACCAATGTTCGCGCCTACAAATGGCAGCACGGTACCGGTGCCGAAGTGGTAGTCGGCGAATATGCGAGAGACACCATTCCAGTTAGTCTTGGTTTTGCCGTTATTAACGTCGGCGTTTTGCGTGCCGACGTTCATGGTTTGACGCACGCCCAACTGCAGTGCATCGGTGGCGAAATAGCCGATCGCGGCGTTGCCGCTGAAGCTGTTGCTGTCGAATTTCTTGTCGCTGCCACCGCTACCGGAGAGCAACAGAGTTTTGTCACCGGCTGCGGGGCCAGCAAATGCGTTGGCAGCTAGCAGTAAGCTGAGTGAGCCGATCGTGGCAGTCTTCTTAAACATATTGGAATCTCCAAAATACTTCCGTGAAAAACTGCTTCAGTGAGAGCTTCTACCGACGCAGAGTGATGAAGCGCTTCTGTTCATCATCTACTTCGCAAGGAGCAACTAGCGTGCCAATGCTGAGGTCATGCCATCTGCTGGCTTGCGAAGGGGGGTTATGTCTGCGCACATAGCTAATTGGTTAATATTACCTAGCTGTGGGTATAAGTAACCACCACTGCAACGTGTAGTGAACAATTGTTAGCCTGGTTCTAGCTGGTCGGTGTGTTCTGGTTAGCGGCTGCCGGCATCGTATTCACGCCTTTCAGCGTGGGAAGAACTTCCCACATTTCTACACTTTGATGTTGTATTTTTCGATGCGGTAACGCACTTTTTCCCGTGTTGTCTTGAGTGCGCGCGATGTTTCCACTACATTGCAATCGTGCCTGGCCAAGGTTGCTTCAATAATTTGCTGCACCATCTCATCCAGCCCCAGCGAACCGTCCAGCGGCAATTGCAGCACGTCCTCAGCGGCCGGTGTGCTCGCAGCAGGGGGTTGTGACGCAAGCTGCAGCCACTCCAGCGGAAAGCGCTGGTCTGTGGCCAGTAGCACGCAGCGTTCGATGACGTTACGCAATTCCCGCACATTGCCGGGCCATCGGTAGGCTTCCATGCGCTGCCACACATCGGTGCCGATGGCACTCACATTCTTGCCGGCACAAGCATTGAATTCCGCGACGAACAACGGTACTAGCGCCCGCAGGTCACCGACCCGCTGTCTTAATGGAGGCAGCTCCAGCTTGAAAACGCTAAGCCGATGATATAGATCGGCGCGCATTCTGCCGTCGCTGATCAATGTCTCCGGGTCTCGGTTGGTTGCCGCCAAAACCTGCACGTCCACCTCTAGCTCGCTCTCCGCGCCTAACCTCCGCAATTTATGGTCTTCCACTACCTTGAGCAGTTTGGACTGCAAATCGATCGGCATTTCACCGATTTCATCGAGAAACAGCGTGCCGCCGTGCGCCTGTTCGATCAGTCCTCTGCGCCTGCCTTTGGCACCGGTAAAGGCGCCAGCCTCATGGCCGAATAGCTCCGACTCCAGCAAATCGTGGGGTAGGGCAGCGCAGTTGATTTCAACCAGTGGACCCTGGGCGCGCGCACCGCTGTGATGCAGAATACGCGCCGCCAAACCTTTGCCGGTGCCGGTTTCGCCGAAAATGAACAGCGCACTAAATGGTGCGGCAGCGAGTTTGGTTAGCAGCTGCTGTACTGCTTGTGCGGCCTCGCTGCTACCAGCGAACGATTGCGGCTGGTAATACTGAGAACGGTTGTCGCTTTGCTCGTGCAGGCGCCGATGGGCGCGCGCGCCGCGTGCTGCGCCGTTGATCACCAGATCAAGCCGATCGGGTTCACACGGTTTGGTCAGAAATTCGAAGGCACCTAAACGCATGGCGCGAACGGAGTCTGGCACGTCGCCGTAGCCGGTGAGAAACACCCATTCATCATAGCCACCGCGCTGGCGCACCTCGTCGAGCAGGTCGAGGCCGTTGCCATCGGGCAGGTTGATATCCGACAACACCACCAGCGGATCAAGCTGTTGCTCAAATAATAAGTACCGCGCCTGCGCGGCGCTAACGGCCCACTCCACGTTCCAGCCCTGGTCTTGATAGTGGCGTTTTAACTCGCCACCCAACAGGTGCTCGTCTTCAATAATTAATATTGCATCAACCATGTGCTCCTCCGCAGGGTAAGTCCAGCGTCACGCAGGCGCCGTGTGGCTCAACGTTGGCCAGCAGCAGCGCGCCACCGAGATCGCGGGCGAAGCGCTGCACCATCGACAGGCCGAGACCGGTGCCGCCGGCGCGATGAGTTACAAAAGCGCGGCCGCCTGCCTGCAGAAGATCTCTCGGAAGGCCAGGGCCGTTGTCGCGCACTGTCAACTTCAAGCGACCAGCCTCCATAACGGCCGTGATAACTATCTCGCCCGCTTGCTCAGCCAGTGCCTGTTGTGCGTTCAGCACGAGATTAAAGAGCGCCTGCTGCAGCATGGCGTCCGGCAGGCGGCAGACGATGCTGTTGTCTATTTGCTGGGTGACCGAGATATGCGCGGGAATTTGATAGCGCAGCAGGCTCACCAGCCCCTCAACTGTTTGCGCTAGCCGCACATCTCGCAGCGGCTCGGGGCGATGGCGCGACTGGTCGAGCAATGAGTTCAATAGCGCAATGATGCGATCAACTTCGGCGGCAACCAGGTCAATTCGCTGCACATAGTCAGTGCAATCGGCAACCTGGTCCAACTCTTGACGTAAATTGGCGCAGGCGAGTTTAACGCCCGCCAGCGGGTTACGCAGCTCGTGAGCAAGGCGCGCATTGGTTTCACCCAGCATAGCCAAGCGTTCAGTATTGGCGAGCCGACGTTGCTGTGCCAGCAACGCACCCGTTGCATGGGTGACCTGGGCTTCAAGATCCTGCTCGCGCGAGGCGCGCTGTTTCTCAAGCGCGGCCAGGCGACTGACCATGGAATTGTAGTTTTTAGTCAGCGGCCGCAGCATGGCGTCGACGCCGGCAACTGGCGCGGGCACATAATCACGTCGTTCCAGCAGCGTCATTAGATAACTTAAATGGCGCAGTGGTTGCAGAATTCGCTGCCGCGTGAAGAACAGCACGATGCCGGCACCTAGGGTAAACAGGGCCAGCGTTAACAGTGCCGTACTGTATTCCGCTGCCAGGGCCCGATCGACAGCGTTTATCTCGTTCTGATGGGCATCTGACTCTAACTGAATAGCCTCGCGAGTGCGCGCCAAGGCCAGAGTAAGAGCATCTTTCAGTTGCTGGTCAGAGCTGGTCATCGCCTCGAGCGCCTCAGCTAGAAGGTTTGGTGTGGTGGCGTTCAAGTGGGATTTCAGAGCTAACAGTTGTGTTATTTCATGGCGCATTTGTGCGCGCTCGGCGGCTGTGAATTCATCTTTAGCGCGCAGCTTGTCTATTAACTGTTGCTGCATCGTCAGGTTCAGTTCCTGCAACCTGTCCATGTGTTCAACGTGATTCGCCAGCGGTGCCAACAGGCGGCGCGCATTGGAAGTGCCGATAACTTGCAGCGTAAATGACAGTGCCAGCAAGCTCAATAAAAGAACAGCGGGCAAAGCCAGCGACCGGTAGTAGCGTACACCGGCTGTTGTCCTGGAATCATGCGCTAATGACACTGTATGGCTTCGCCTTAAATGAACCGATTTTTTAGTTCGGATTATGCCTGCATATTGTGCAGACCGGGAACAGCATTGCTACGGTCGCGAGCGGGCATGGTCAGGGAACAAAGATGCACACGTCATGCCACATTTAAGGGCGAAACATTAGTTGACAAAACTCTACTAATTCGTAGGGTAGCGTATAGGTGGATTTCGCCAACATCAAAGCACCCTGCAGCTTGCCCGGGCATCATTTTTTTTTAGCTTCTTATGCGCTCACGGCTTTATAAAAACCATTCAATCGGCAATATAGTCAGTATTTTCAGTGCGGCGCGTGTGCCAGGGGTAACGTCCGGTTCCTTATTGTGATGCACGGCCCTGCGCTTTTGTTGCGTTCAACATCGTCTGACAGCTGGCGCTCCACGGGGTGACAGTTAGTTTTGCAAAGCATGGTCTAAAATTTCATAAGCTAGTACTATTGCGATGAACATCAAAAGTGATTTGATGTCATTACCCCTGTGTAGTCTCCCCCATGAAATTGTCCCCCGAATCACGGCGTCTTGCCGTTATTACCATTGCTGCAATTCTAGGTGGTTGTGCCCTCGTCGCCAGCAACCAATTCGACGACATGTTTGGTCCAGCCAAGCCGCAGCAGCGCATGACGAAGGTCGATTCGGAGCAAGGCGAGTTATACCACCAGCAGATACAGCCACTGCTTGAACAGCGCTGTGTGGTCTGTCATGGCTGCTACGATGCACCGTGCCAGCTTAAGTTGTCTTCTGCCGAGGGCATAGATCGCGGCGCAAGCAAGGTACAGATCTATGACGGCACGCGCCTGAAAGCGGCGCCGACCAGTCGCCTTTTTTTCGACTACGACAGCACCGCCGAGTGGCGCCAGAACGGTTTCTATCCGGTTCTTAACGAGCGTGTGCAGACTCCGACGGCCAATCAGCAGGCGGGCGTCATGGCGCGATTGCTGGCGCTAAAGCAGCAGCATCCACTACCGCAAGGAGCGATTCTGCCCGACCAGTTTGACTTTTCACTGGGGCGAGAACAGCAATGCCCCAAACCGGCGGAGCTGGACGACTACGAGCGCGAATTTTCCGATTGGGGCATGCCGTTCGGCTTGCCGGCGCTGACAAAGGGTGAAGATAAAACACTGCAGCCAGGTGCTGAGTTTGACTACAACTCAGCCAACGCCGATGTGGCTGGCTGGTTAGTAACACGCGTTTCCGGCGTGCCGCTGCATGATTTTATTCAGCAGAAGATTTGGTCCAGGCTGGGCGTTGAGCACGATGCCATGATTGCAGTAGACCGTGCCTACATGCCAATTGCCACGGGCGGTATGACCTCCACAGTGCGCGATGCGGCCCTGTTTGGCCAAATGATTCTGAACCGGGGAAAGGTAAATGGTGAGCAGGTCGTTGCCGCTGACTGGATAGATCAAACCCTGAATATTTCGACCAAAGACACGCAGAAGATGAGGAATAACAGCAAGTATCAGGACAACTCCTGGACCGCGTACAAAAATATGTGGTGGATTATTGATGCGGCGCAGGGCGAGTTTGCAGCCGTCGGGGTCTATGGCCAGGTGATTTACATTAACCGTAGCGCTAATGTCGTCGTCGCTTATTTTTCCAGTCAGGAGGTCGCCAGTGCTGCGCGCAACCCGCAGTTTCAGTCCAAGTTATTTGCTGCGCAAAAGATCGCGCAACAGCTGAAATAGAGAATAGAGAATAGAGAATAGAG